>OOAM01000388.1_pt1 | contig 43798 bp, 30 predicted proteins | sample 1671131 | NCBI WGS metagenome assembly OOAM01 (sample SAMN06348125, study PRJEB24527) | human gut metagenome | biome: human gut; feature: ankylosing spondylitis patient; material: feces | host: Homo sapiens | place: China | collected 2015-10 | reverse complement strand
GGTGGAAGCGCGGGTCACCACAATCGCGGCGGACGGCCACTGTGCGCCATACTCGCGGCAAGCAATGTCAAGCCACTTCTGAGCGCCCGCGTCAGCACCGTAACCGGCCTCGACGATCACCACATCATGCAGGGCGCACGCCATTTCCACGGAAACCAGCGTCGGAATGCCGATCGACACGTTCGCGAACGGACCGCCGTGCACATACACGGGAGAACCATTCACCGTTTCCGTCTTCGCCGGCTTCACCGCATCGGAAAGAATGCCGGTAATGCGCCACAAATCAACGAATTCACCGAACGTAACGGCCTTGCCGTCCTTCGTGCCGGCAATCATCTTGGCAACGCGCTCGGCGATCTCATCCATGGAACGGGAGAGCACCACGATCTGCATGAGCTCGCAGGTCGGAGTGAGCACCACACGCTCGGCCACATTGCCCTTGCCGCGGTCCACCGCGATCTGACGCAGCGAACGGGACGGCACTTCGGAAACGCGCGGCACGGCGATATCGTCGAGCTTGCCGTCGTCGATGGCCTTCTCAGCGAAGGAAACCAGCAGGTTCTGGGCCGCTTCGATAGCGCCCATTTCGCCGCACAGACCCCAGTCGATCAGCTCAGGGTGGGTCAGGGAAGCCTTGCCGCCGCCCGAAGCGCCACCCTTGGAACCGGCAGCGGTAATGCCCATGCTCGGCTGACGGAGCACTGCGGCCGCATCAATGCCACGCTCACGCAACGCGTCGATCAGCGCGATCGTGGTGGTGGTCTTGCCCTCGCCGCGAGACGCCTTCAGCGGAGTATCGGCGGTGACGAGCACGACCTTGCCATGCTTGCGTGGAGCATCCGGATCATTCTTCAAATAATCGAGATAGCCGAACGCATCAATCTTCTGCACCAAGCCGTACTGGCTGGTGAAATCCTCAATGCTGGTCACTGGGGTTCCTTTCTTCAAATTGGAATGCACGCCATTCTAACGATGTTGTATTGCGGAAAATAATTGGCTCCCGCAACGTGGTCACGAGAGCCGAATAGTGAGATTTTAGAAGTCCGACATGTGGAAGCCGTTCTTCATGTTCATGCTGGCGGTGTACAGCACGGAATCAAGAAGCTTGTCGGTTTCCTCCTTGAGCTGCGCGGCCATGGTCTCGTTGGCTGCGGCAAGGATTTCACGGGCTTCGCCGTTGCGCACGGCTTCGATGATTTCATCCGGTTCCATAGGCTGAACATCGCCGATTTCGTCTTCCGCATCGAATTCGTCGGTCACGTCACCCACCAAACGTTCGATCTGCTCGTCGGTAGAGGCAACCATGCGGTGGCCCATCGCGCCGGTCTTCTCCTGATAGCGTTCCACGGCGTTGGCGGTGTCGGCGAAGCTGGAATCGCACAGGGCCGCGATGATGCGGTTCTCCCAATAGAAGTTTTCGGACGTGACGCGCGTGGTGGTGTCTTCCAAATACTTCGGCGTGGAGTTGACGTTCGGGAAGAACGGCACGAGCGTGTTGAACGGATTGGAACCATAGGCGATCCACTGGATCGCACGGCTCGCCTGCGGGCGGTACGGGCGGATCTGCATCACCGCAAGCTGGCTCTGACGGTTGATGCCGATCGGGCGGAACATGTGTCGGGTGCGCTGGTCGCCAAGCTTTCCATACGGATCGTACGGAGTGCCCTGATAGTGGGAGCTCAGCACATACTTCACATCTTCGATGGTGATTTTGCGTTCCGGCTGGCGAGCCCACGGAATATCGTCGGAAACCGGCTTGTGGTCGGCATCCTGACCATCCCACTGCTCGTCGTACGGGTTAAGGAAACGCTGCATGTACCAGGCACGCGGAGTGTTGTACACGTGGTCGGAATCGGAGTGGGAGCCGAACGCGTCACGCGGGTTGAACGGAGTGGAATTCTCCACCGACAGGTCAAGATGGTTGCGTTCGATGAACTCGGCCAGATCGGCGGAGCACATGTGGTCCTCCTGCTCGCCAAACGCATCTTCAAGATCAAATTCGTCAATGCCCAGCTGGTTCGGCATGGTCACATACGCTTCGTCCGGCACACGCTTGGCGATCCAATGATGGCCGCCAACGGTTTCCAGCCACCAGATCTCGTCGACGTCGGAGAAAGCAACGCCGTTCATCTCATACGTGCCATACTCCTCAAGCAGAGCGCCCAAACGTTCCACACCCTCACGGGCGGTGGTGACGTACGGCAGCACGAGAGTAAGGAAATCCTCTTCGCCAATGCCACCGGCGACTTCCGGCTCATAGCCCTCTTCGCCTTCCTTGCCTTTGGCCGGCGTGAGTTCCACGAACGGATCGGCACCGAGCACACGCTCATTGGTGGTGAGCGTTTCGGTGGCGCTCATGGCAACGTTCGCTTCGTTCACGCCAGCTTCGCCCCAAATGCCTTCCTTCAGATCGGCATTCGGCACAGCCGTATACTGCAGCGGATTGTCAGGAAGATCGATTTCAACATGCGAAAGCACGCTCTTGTACTTGCGCGGCTGATCTTCAGGCTTGACTACGATGAAGCGCTTCGGGCAAAACTCACCATTTGCACTATCTTCATTACGGGCGATGATGGTCGATCCGTCATAACTTGCGTCTTTGCCAACCAAAATCGTGGTGCACGCCATAATTATTCAGCAATCCTTTCGATTATTGTCAATACGTTTTCGTCGGATATATTTCTGATTTCCGCATCTTGATATCGTTATATTGCTGCGGAAATCAAATTTCTGGCCTTACTTGAGATCCTCTTTCACAAATCAGGCTTTTCCAGTGAGGAAAATAGCGCCCTGATCAACGATTGTACCGGAAGTACGCAGCGCACGTTCCATTTCGTTGAGCCAGAATCCCTGATTGAGGCCGGCGAGAGGAGCCGTGGTACCCCACACATGCAGATAGTAGTCATGATCCTGATCTGGCGGATATGGACCGTTGTAACGCATCGTCACTGCGGGATCACTGCTGCGGCCCTGCAGCAACGGCGAGGCGGCGGACGTGCGTCCCTGAATCGTTTCAGGAATCATCGCGGAAACCGTGCGCGAGAAATCAGCCGGAATCGCGAGCGCGTGAGAATCGTTGAAATCGTACATCAGCGCATCCACGGGCAGGTTCGCGAGGGACCAATGATTCCACTGGAAACCGCATACCGGAATTGAATCCGGATCAACGAATTCCCAATGCAGGAACTGCACTGCAGGATCAAGCGCATCAATGTAGAAGGGGAAGGAAACAATCGGCGTACCGTCGATGCAGTTCTCAGGCGGCGCCGCCTTGGCAAACGCGTCGGGAATGACGGTGAAATCTGCGGAAATCTTCATGCACCCAGTATCCCTCAAGCGTCTGACTCATACAAGGTTTCAATTGACGGCATAACGAAACATAACGAAACGACCCCTGCGGCGAGCCTGTGGGGCACGCGGGCAGGGATCGGTCCGGGAAACAGGGCCTATCAGACCTCACATCGCTTGAAAAACAAGGCATTACAGGCGATAGGCACAGCTAGTACGGCTCAGTTGGCCGGGTGGTAGAAGTCGCCGTTGAGGGCGGCTTCGGCACGGGCCTGAGCCTCTTCGAAGGTGACTTCGGCAAGGGAGGCACGCACGTCGTCGAGTGCCACCGGAGTCATGGACAGGGAGTTCACGCCAAGACCGGCCAGCACTACAGCCAAGTCCGGATCGGCAGCGGCCTCGCCGCACACGCCCACCGGCATACCCTTGGCGTTGCCCGCGTCGCAGATCATCTTGATGGCACGCAGCACCGCCGGATGCCAGGCGGTCTGATAGTTGGCAACGGAACCGAGCGTACGGTCGGCGGCCAGCGTGTACTGGGTCAGATCGTTGGTGCCGATCGACACGAAGTCGGCCACGTCGGCCACCTTATCGGCCATAAGCGCGATCGACGGCACTTCAGCCATCGCACCCACGAACTTCAGACCGAAGCTCTTGCCAAGCTTCACGAAATAGTCAGCCTCATGCTGGTCGGCAACCATCGGGGCCATGACCCACAGGTTCGCGTCGGTGGCGGCATCGGCTGCGGCGAGCGCCTTGAGCTGGCCTTCGAGCACGTCCATGTGGGCGCGCAGGGTGCGCAGACCGCGCAGGCCGAGAGCCGGATTCGGCTCGTCTTCCGGAGTGAGGAACGGCAGCGGCTTGTCAGCGCCGGCATCGAGCATACGAATCACGACCTTCTTGCCCGGGAACTGGCTCAACAGCTCGGTGTAAGCGCGGGTCTGCTCTTCGACGGTCGGCGGCTCGGAGTTGCCGATGAACAGGAATTCAGTACGGAACAGACCAACGCCTTCAGCGCCATATTCCAGCGCCTTAGCTGCGTCGGCCGGCTTGCCCACGTTGGCGAGCAGCGGAATGAGGTGGCCGTCCTTGGTGGAGCCCGGATTGCCGCGCAGTTCCTTGGCTGCGGCCGCGCGGGACTTGGCGGCTTCGGCTGCGGCGATCTCCTCTTCGGTCGGGTCGACGACCAGTTCGCCCTTGGCCGCATTGACGACCACGGTGGTGCCGTCGGTCAGATTCTCGGCTTCGGCTGCGGAAACAACCGCCACGATGCCGCGGGCACGGGCCAGGATGGCGGTGTGCGAGGTCGGGCCGCCCTGCGAGGTGACGATGGCGAGGGTCTTGCTCATGTCGAGCGCCGCGGTGTCGGCGGGGGAAAGATCTTCGGCAACGAGCACGAACGGGGTTTCGCTCTGCGGCAGGCCCGGTGCGGGAGCGCCCATAAGGTCGGCGATTACGCGCTGGCCGACATCATGCAGATCGGCGGCACGCTCGGCCTGATAGCCACCGATAGCACGGAACATGTCTTCCACCGCGGCAAAGCCTTCGAGCACTGCACGTTCAGCGGTCTTACCCTGCTGAACCAGACCCTTGATGGATTCAGCCAGCGACGGATCGGAAGCGAACATGGCGACGGCCTGCAGAATCGGAGCGGCCTGCTTGGCGCCTTCGTCACCATTGGCGGCCTCTTCGGCACGACGGTTCAGGTCGGCGTTCACCAGTGCGAGGGACTTTTCAACGCGAGCGATTTCGCTTTCGGCAGCAATGCCTTCCGCACGCGGAGCGTCCGACGGTTCCGGCAGTGGCTGCGCCATACGGATGACCGGGCCGACTGCAACACCGCGACCAATGCCAACACCTTTGATAATCATGTGAACTCCTTTGACCTGTTTCCTTGTTTTGTTGTTTGCCCGCGAAAGGAACGCGAACCGAACGTTTGTTGTTGTGATTTCCGCGCTTGCTTTGCGCGTCGAGTTACTGCGTGATTCCCACCGTCTTTGCCGGTAAATCATTTTCAGCCTGCACACAGTATACACACTTTAAGCCGTAACACACAACCGGTAAACGTTTTCTGCGTTTCGTGAAAAAAGGTGCTATAGTAATTATCAGCGGCGCACCGAGGCATTTCGCTCGGCAAGCAGCACGACTTTCAAATAACACAACCAAAAATCAATCAACACACGACTCAAAGGAGTGTCCATCATGGCAACCCGCACCACCGTCATCAACGATCCCGTCGGCATCCACGCCCGTCCGGCCGCACAGTTCACCCAGGCCGTCACCGCCTCCGGCTGCACCGTCACCATCGCCAAGGAAGGCGGCAACCCGGTTCCGGCTAACTCCATCCTGTCCGTCATGGGCCTGGGCATCAAGCAGGGCGATTCCGTGGTCATCGACGTGCAGGGCGCCGATGATGAAACCGTGGCAGACAACCTGCTGAACATCCTCGTCAACGCCGAGTGATCTTCCTCTTGCTGAAGATTTCAGAATTTCGCAAGATATTCAACAATCTTCAGTTGTTGCATCGCAATTATGGAATCGCAATGCAACATGCATGATTGCGATACTTGCGATACTTGCTTTCAGCCACCTGCCGCTTTCGACGGGTGGCTGTTTTATTCTTGAATACGCGATTGAGATACGGCAGTCATTCGAATAATCCGAGTTTTTCGAGCATTTCGAATATTTGTGGTGAGGAGAGCATGGCACGCACAACCGACAACGCCTCGGCTTCGGCTACTTCGACGAACAGTTCAATCACGAACGTCGCCGCGCTGGCCAACGTCTCCATCGCCACCGTCTCCCGCGTACTTTCCGGCAAACGCACCAAAGACGACGACATCGCACGCCGCGTGCGAGCGGCCGCGGCACACCTCAACTATTCGGTCAATTATGCGGCGAGCGCGTTGCGCAGCACCGTCACCAACACCATCGGCCTGGTGATTCCGACCGCCAACGACCCGTTCTGCGCGCAGCTGCTTGACGAAATCGAACCCGTCATCGACGTGGATTCGCAGCAACTGCTGCTCGGCATCGGCGGCGATCAGGCCACGCAGATTCAACGCATCGAGTCATTGATGGACCGCCATGTTGACGGTCTGATCGTGCTGCCCGCCTGGGGAGCCTACCTTTCCGCGGAGCTTGAACATTACGCCTCCACACTGCCGATCGTGCAAGTGGGCGGACGCCAATGCTCGTTCCGCACATCCATGGTGAGCGTCGACGAAAACGCAGCCATGGAAATCGTGATCGGGCATTTGGCCGAACGTGGCATCGCATCCGTGGCATACATGGCCGGCAAGGAAATCTCCTTCGAATCGGCGGAACTGTTCGCCATGTTCCACACGCAGATGCGAGCGCACCATCTTGCCACCGAAGCCGAATGGAACAAGTTCGGAGACCGTAGCGTGCAGCGCGGATTCGACTGCGCCATGCGACTGTTTTCCGAGCCGCTCGTGCAACCGGAGGCCGTGGTGTGCGCCGACGATGCGATCGCATTCGGTGTGATGGTGGCGTTGCATTCGCTTGGGCTTCGCGTGCCTGAAGATGTGCTGGTGGTTGGCTACAACGATTCGCCGATCGCACGCACCACCATGCCGCCGCTGACCAGCGTGCGCCCGCCGTTCAAACAAATCGTCTCCGAAGCGCTACGCCTACTCAACGACGCCCCCGGCAGCCCCGCGCACATCTCACTCGCGCCGCAACTCATCGTCCGCGAATCCACCAACTGCCAGCGCTGAATCGCTTTTTGCAATTTTGCTGACGGTTATCGCACGATAGCAAGCCAGAATCATACAGCCAAACAACCATTTCCCCACCCGCTGGAAGAATCTGCCCTCGGAAAACAGTATGTGCCAACGCCGCTAGCCCTAGCTGGCGATGAGGGAGCAGAAGAGAGCTTCAAAGACCAGTACGGGATTGCCATTGCCGGCCAGACGGCGACGCGCAACGGCAATATCCTCCAGCCGCCGCACCGCTCCCCCACGCGTAAGCCGCACCGACAGTTCGGTGATCGACGAACGATTCTCCAAATTGATCAGCCCCACCGAATCCTCGGCATTGTTCTGCAACACAGCCACATCGCGGTATACACTGGCGATCGAATTCAACGCACGGTCGAGCACGTCACGTGTAAGTCGCGTAGTCTGACGCTTCAGCTCGTCTTTTTTGGCGATCGCATTGTATGCGCCACGCAGCTTCGGAGGAATACGATCCTTCGCCCCAAGCCCATTGACTCTGCGAAAATCGGCTTCCGCCTCTGCCGCTTTGACCTTCACCTCCGCTTCGGCCTGCGCTTTCGCATTGTCGATAAGATTGCCGGCAAGCAGCACCGCATCCGACGCGCGACGCAATCCAAGCACGCCCACAATCAGCTCGTCGCGGTCAGACATCACCTGCTCATTCTTCGCATACAAGCGCGCGATGCCGATATGCCCTTCCGCAAGACGTGCGGCACGCGCCGCGATTTTCGGCTCGAATCCGCCATTTTGTTTCAGAAACGCAGCCACCGCCTGCGTGGAGGGCACGGCAAGATTGACGATGCGAGTGCGCGAGCGAATCGTCGGCAACACATCCTGCGCACTTGGCGCGCACAAGAGCCAAATCGTGTGCCCGCTCGGCTCCTCAATCTCCTTGAGCAGCACGTTGGTGGTGCGTTCCAGCATACGATCGACATCTTCGATAATGATGATGCGCCACGGCGCAGTGCTCGGCATCTGCTCGGAAGTGGTGATGATGTCTCGCACCTCGTCGATGCCGATGGTCACTTTGTTGGTGGCCAGCACGGTCACGTCGGGGTGAGTGCCGGCAAGCACCCGCTGCGCGGCTTTGGTCGGCTCGTCGCCAAGACCATGATCGGGGCTCTCCAACGCCGCAGCAAACGCGCGCGCCACATTGGAACGACCCGATCCCGGAGGACCGCAAATCAGCCAGGATTGCGCAATGGCTTTCGGATCGCCACTTGCGATGGCTTTGAGTTGTTCGACAACCTGCTGCTGGCCGACGATCGAATCCCACACGCTCATCGGCTAACCCCCGTTTGAAGAGCTTCCGATTGGCCGATTTGCGCAAAATCAGACTGGATATGCGACCATACTTCTTCAATGGATTGGCTGGCATCAATCACGCGGAAACGTTGCGATTCCGCCTTTGCCAAGTCAAGGAACGCCTGTCGTGTACGACGTTGGAAATCGTCTCCCGCGGATTCCATGCGATCTTCATCATGCTGTAGTCGTGCATGCGATTGCATAGGATCAAGATCCAGCAGATACGTGCGATTCGGCAATAGCTCACACGTTGCCCACATACTTAAGTCGCGGATTTCACCTGCCGTCAATTCGCGGCCGCCAGCCTGGTATGCAAGAGAAGAATCAAGGTACCGATCGGTAATTACCACGGCACCGCGTTCCAGTGCAGGGCGAATCACCTCGGCAACATGCTGGGCACGGTCGGCGGCGAACAGCAGCGCCTCCGCACGCGGAGCGATATCCGCATCGGAACCTTCCACGCCGCCAAGCAGCAACTCGCGAATCGCCACGCCAAGCACAGTACCGCCTGGCTCGCGCGTGACCACGCATTCGCGCCCCTGCGCCTCGACGTACGCACGCAACCGTTCGACCTGCGTGGTTTTGCCGACGCCGTCTACACCTTCAAAGGAGATGAATATGCCTTGCATATTCATCACTCTACATTGCGGCGTTCGCAACGCTACCGCTGCTCACTGCTACGAACAGTCCACCGGACTGTTCATCACCGGGCGGGAACTACGGCGGGACGGGTGTAGCCTTCGTTGGCGGCAAGCCATTCCACATCGGCCTTCACCGTGGTCGGCGTGGAACCGATCTCCTTGGCGATACGGGTGTTGGCCCAACCCTTATCGGCCAATTCGCGCACCTTGGCACGGCGATCGGCACGAGCCTTATCGACGGAAGCCGCCTTGGAAGTCTTAGAAGCCTTGGCAGCACCAGCCTTCTTAGCCCCGCCCTTGCCGGCGGCGGTCTTACGTCCACGCCTTTTCGACGGGCCCTGCGCACGCTTCTCAGCCAGCAAACGGAACGCCTCGGCCGGTTCGATCGACTCAGGAGCATACTGCTTCGGCAACGTACGATTCGTCTCACCATCGGTGATATACGCGCCGTAGAAGCCTTCCTTGATGGTCACCTGCTTCTGCGTTTCCGGATCGACGCCCAATTCGCGCAGCGGCGGCTTCGCAGCGCCACGGCCACGCCCACGGCCATACTTCGGCTGGGCGAACAGTTCCTTCGCCTTATCCACATCAACCGTGAAAATCTCATCTTCCGAAGCAAGCGAACGCGTATCCGACTTGCCATCGGCACCGGTCTTCGTCAAATACGGACCGTAACGACCATTATTGGCCTGCACGGTAACCGTCTGCACTTCACCGGTCTGCGCATCCACCTCTTCATACGAACCGACTTCACGCGGCAAGCTCAGCAGACGCAACGCATCATCCAACGTCAACGATTCCGGACTCATCGTCTTGAACAACGACGCCATCTTCGGGCGATCGGCAGCGGCTTTCTTCGCACCCTTGCCGCGCTTCGGCTTCTCACTGGCGCCACCGGCAGCATCACCAGCATCGCCGGCATCGGCAGAAGGCATCACCAGCGCAACATATGGCCCGAAACGACCATTACGCACTTCAACGGTGCCTCCGGAAACCGGATCGACGCCAAGAGCGCGCGGACCGCCGGAATGGTTCTCGATCAAATCATGACCGACTTCCACCGTCAGCTCATCCGGAGCAAGCGTATCCGGCAGCGAGGCACGCTTCGGATTGCCCTCATCATCCAGATGGTTCATATCCTCCAAATACGGGCCATATCGACCGACGCGCACATGCAAACCGTCGCCGATCTCGATCGTATTGATCTCGCGAGCGTCGATTTCACCCAACTGCGCGACCTGCTGCTGCAAGCCGGCATGCGCCTCGTCCGCAGACTGCGCGGTACCCTCACCGGAACCGAAATAGAAGCGGGTCAGCCAATTCCTGCCGGTCTCCTGACCGCTCGCGATCTGGTCAAGACCGCTTTCCATATCGGCAGTGAACTCGTAATCCACATACCGCGGGAACTTCGTTTCCAGCAATTTGACCACGGAGAACGCGAGCCACGACGGAATCAACGCACGACCGCGCTCATACACGTACCCGCGATCGATAATCGTGGAAATAATGCTCGCATACGTGGACGGGCGGCCGATTTCCTTCTGTTCCAACGTCTTCACGAGCGACGCTTCGGTGTAACGCGCCGGAGGCTGAGTTTCGTGTCCGTCGGCACCAACCGCCACCGCGGCGAGCGCATCGCCCGGATTCATCGGCGGAAGCGACACATTGTCATCCGACTTCTTATCCGCTTTGCTGGATTTACCGGATTGCGCAGCCTGTTCAACGCTTCCAGCAGCATCGCCCTTCTTCGATTCGGCGGATGCGCGGCGGCCTTCACCGGTCGCCTTCATAAAGCCGGGGAATTCGATGACAGTGCCGGAAGCCTGGAACATGGCTTCCCCATTCGATTCGGTCGGTGCAGACAGTCGCACGGTCGCCGTGGAACCGGTTGCGTCTGCCATCTGGCAGGCAAGCGTGCGCTGCCAGATCAGCGTGTACAGCTTGAGCTGGTCGGCCGGCACTTTGCTTGCGATTTCCGCAGGATCGCGGAATTTCGCACCCGCCGGCCTAATGCATTCGTGGGCTTCCTGCGCGCCCGCGGTTTTTGTGGCATATTGTTTCGGCGCATCCGACAGATAGTTTTCGCCGAAATGCTTGACGACCGCTTCACGAGCGGCTGCTATCGCTTCCTGCGACAGTGTCACCGAATCGGTACGCATGTAGGTGATATAGCCGTTTTCGTACAATCCTTGCGCCGCACGCATGGTCTGACGCGAGCTCATGCCGAGACGATTGCCGGCGGTCTGCTGCAAGGTGGACGTGGTAAACGGTGGAACCGGACGGCGACGGTACGGCTTGGTTTCCATCGACGCGACAGTAAACGTTGCAAATTCCAATGCCTGCGCAATCGCGGAAGCCTGCGCCTCGTCCAACTGCACGACCTGATCCTTCGCACCGGCCGCAGTCAGCTTGCCATCGGCGCCGAAATCCTTGGAACCAGCCAAACGACGGCCACCCAACGACACCATACGAGACTCGAACGCAACATTATTGCCATCGGCATCCGGCGCCTCCAACGTTGCGGTGACATCCCAATACGGGGCACGCACGAACGCCATACGCTCGCGCTCGCGCTCCACGATCAAACGCGTGGCGACGGACTGCACACGGCCCGCGGAAAGACCCGGCCCAACCTTGCGCCACAGCACCGGAGAAAGCTCATAGCCGTACAGGCGGTCCAGAATACGGCGGGTTTCCTGGGCGTCGACCATGTCGTCGTCAACGTCGCGAGTATTGTCAAGCGACGCTTTGATGGCTTCCTTCGTGATTTCGTGGAACACCATGCGCTTAACCGGCACTTTCGGCTTGAGCGTCTGTACCAGATGCCAGGCGATGGCCTCTCCCTCGCGATCCTCATCGGTTGCGAGGTACAGGGTGTCGGCTTTTTTCAACGCGCTTTTCAGCTCGGACACGGTTTTCTTCTTGTTGCCATCGACGATGTAGTACGGCTTGAATCCGTCTTCCACGTCAACGCCGAACTTGCCGAATTTGGTTTTGTCGGCGGCCGGCACCTGGCTCGGCTGCGCAAGATCTCGAATATGGCCGACCGAGGCCATCACCGTATATTCGGAGCCCAAATACCCACCGATTTTCTTGGCCTTGGTGGGAGACTCCACAATCACGAGCTTGCTGCCGGTAGCCATAGCCACTCCTTATTACTAGCGTTTGCAACGCAATAATACTCACTGACCGTATGCAGTTGGCAAACCGTCCGTGTGGCGCGAGCGACCGGTGCCGGAAATTTTCGGCGTGATCGTACGTTTTGCCGTCAGCGTTTCGGAGGGGCCGGAGGTGCACCGACAAGCCCAAGTTTCGTCAATGGCGAGGCGGTCAGCTGACGCATGGTCAACACCAGCCCGAACACCAACGACGCAACGGAAGCCGTCAGAATCACCGTGGAAAGGTGCGCGCCGGAATTCGTCCATTCCGCACTCATCGCAAGTCCCGGCTGAATCTGCCAAATAATGTATGCGCCATACAGGGTGCCGAGCACGCCGAACGTCAACAGCACGCTGCCGACGATCTGCACGGAAGGCGACGACGCACGCGAACCGGGCTCATCCATGCCGTTCGCAAACGTCGCGGCAAGCGTGATCATTGCCACTCCGCCGACGATCAGCAACGCCATGATCACGTCGGTCGGCCGGTGCCACTGTCCCGCAATCACCGACAATCCGACGAGTACCGCATACAGCCAGCCGATCACGGCAACGAGCGCACGGCATACGCGAGGCACGGCGCATAGTAGGATCATTCCTGCCGCGGCGGCGAGTATGACATGCCCGGAAGGCGCGGAATTATTGGGATTTGATTCCAGATTGATTAAGTACGGACGTGGCAGCAGCGGCTTCAGCAACTCTGCTGCGGCAAAGCAGATTCCGCCGAATACCGCCAGTTGAGCAATCAACAGCCATCGTTTTCTTACGATAAGTACGGCGAGGGCGATTATCGACATAATCGCGCTTGTTGCGATTACAACGGTGGAAATGGTGAAAACATGCACGACCGGTTCCAGCCATCCCGGCAGGGCCGCATCGAATTTCGACCAGACCATGTCTTCATAGCTTTGGCCTTCCATCGTGCGCACGCCCAACCACCAGACGCCCACCGCGGCGGCAAGCAGCAGCAGACCGAACACCACGCTGAGCATAATGCTCGACACGCGCGGATGACGGGTCAGCGGATCGGCTTTGGCAAGCCCTTCGCTCACTTCACGTGGGGAAAGCACCTGTTCGATCGGATCAGACGGCGGCTGCGGCACGGGAACGGGCGCGACCGGCTGTTCCAGCATATTCGCGGACTTGTGCGGGTCTCGGATGATTGGCTTGAATTCGTCGGTCATAATCATCGAGAATACGGCATTGGCTCTACGGTATGCGCGAATGGCATGAAGACATAAGAAAACCTCCACGCACCCGGAAGAGGCCACTTACCCTTGCTGCATTCCTGCCCTGGGGGAGTTGGGTGACGTACCGCCACGCGGAGGCAAAGACCAGTGTACACCATGCCCGGACCGAACCGCGCCGCAAGCCGCACGAACCGCAGCGCAACCCGCGCCACAGGCCGCGCACGAACCACACAGACCATGCCATGATCCGTGGAGCAGCCAGCCCCACGACCAGCGACACAGGGAAATCAAACGTCAAAATGCCGCTTCCCCAAGAGCATCCCGCGTTAAGGAGGGCGGACGGGTATGCTTGATGAGGAATCGCACACGAATATTGTGTGTTTGTTTTAAGTTCGGAAGGTTGTTCTTATGACTGAAGCGGTGGAATATCCCGATCTGGTGGTCGTGGGCGCGGGCCTGTTCGGCCTGACCGTGGCCCAGCAGGCCGCGGAGAGGCTCGGCGTGCGCGTGGAGATCATCGACGTGCGCGACCACATCGGCGGCAACGCGTACAGCTACATGGACGAGGAGACCGGCGCGGAGATCCACAAGTACGGCGCCCACCTGTTCCACACGTCCAACAAGCGCGTGTGGGACTACGTGAACAGGTTCACCTCGTTCACGAACTACGTGCACCGCGTGTACGCCACCCACGACGGCGAGGTCTACCCCCTGCCGATCAACCTGGGCACCATCAACCAGTTCTTCCGCGCGCACTACACGCCCGCCGAAGCCAAGGCGCTCGTGGCCGAGCAGGCCGGCGAGCTGGCGGGCAAGGATCCCCAGAACCTCAACGACAAGGGCATTTCGCTGATCGGCCGCCCCCTGTACGAGGCGTTCATCAAGAACTACACGGGCAAGCAGTGGCAGACCGATCCGAAGGACCTGCCAGCGGGCATCATCAACCGCCTGCCGGTGCGCTTCAACTACGACAACCGCTATTTCAAGGACACGTGGGAGGGCCTGCCGGCCGACGGCTACACCGCGTGGATGGAGCGCATGATCGACGATCCGCGCATCCACGTGACCCTGGAGACCGATTTCTTCGACGGGTCCCAGCCGTACAACAAGGCGGCTTTGGCCGCGGCCGGCGTGCCGGTGGTGTACACGGGCCCGGTGGACCGCTACTTCGACTACTCGCTGGGCGAGCTCAAGTGGCGCACGGTCGACTTCAAGGAGGTGCGTTACGACGAGGGCGACCATTTCGGCTGCCCGGTGATGAACTTCTCCGACGCGGACGTGCCGTACACGCGCGCGATCGAGTTCAAGAACTTCAATCCGGAGCGCGCCGCCTCGCAGAATCCCGACAGGACCGTGGTATGGGAGGAGTACAGCCGTTTCGCCGAGCGTGGCGACGAGCCGTACTATCCGATCAACACCGAGGCCGACAAGGCGCTGTACGCGAGGTACGAGGAGCTCGCGAAGGCCGAGCCGAAGACGGTGTTCGGCGGCCGTCTGGGCACGTACAAATACTACGACATGCACAATGTGATCGACACCGCGTTGACCGCGTACGAGGAACAGGTCGAACCCCTTCTCAAGAAGTGACGATACGCATCGTTTCCAAATCGTAATTAAAAATCCCCAATCCACCGACGGTAGATTGGGGATTCCTCATATCAGGCGAACTAAAAATCAGGCGCGCCACACATCCTTGCCAGCTGCCTTGGCGGCGGCGACATCGGCGTCAAGCTGCTCTTCGCTGCCTTCGACCTCGCCCTTGATGAACTCCTCCACCAAGCGGCGGGCCTCGCCATCCTCGTGCTGCACGGCCGGCGACTTCATGAAATAGGAGCTCGGAGCCAGAATCGGGCCGGCCAGATGACGGTCGAGCGCGATCTTGGCGGCACGCACGGCATCGATCACAATACCGGCGGAATTCGGAGAATCCCACACCTGCAGCTTGTATTCCAAGCTCAGCGGCACATCGCCGAACGTAGTGCCTTCAAGACGCACGAACGCGAACTTGCGGTCGTCAAGCCATGCCACGTAATCGGACGGACCGATATGCACGTTATGCGGATCCATATCGTGCGGCACCACGGAAGTGACGGCGCGGGTCTTGGAAATCTTCTTGGATTCCAGGCGCGAGCGCTGCAGCATGTTCATGAAGTCCATGTTGCCGCCCACGTTGAGCTGGTACGTGCGGTCCAGACGCACGCCACGATCCTCGAACAGACGGGCGAGCACGCGGTGCGTGATGGTGGCGCCGACCTGGGACTTGATATCGTCGCCGACGATCGGCACACCGGCGTCACGGAACTTCTGAGCCCATTCCGGATCGGATGCGATGAACACCGGCAGGCAGTTCACGAACGCGCATCCGGCGTCCATGGCGGCCTGGGCGTATGCCTTGTCGGCCTGCTCGGAACCGACCGGCAGGTAGGAAACGAGCACATCGACCTTCTTGTCGCGCAGCACCTGGGCCACGTCGACCGGCTCGGCGTCGGACTCTTCGATCATCTGGCGATAGTATTCACCCAGACCATCGTTGGTCGGGCCGCGCAGCACTTCGACGCCCAGATTCGGCACGTCGGCGAATTTGATCGTGTTGTTCTGCGACGCTTCGATGGCTTCAGACAGATCCTTGCCGACCTTCAGCGCGTCCACATCGAATGCGGCGACGAATTCAATGTCACGCACGCGATATCCGCCGAAATTATTGTGCATCAGACCGGGAATCTTATCCTCGTCCTTCGTGTCTTTGTAGTATTCAACGCCCTGCACCAGCGAAGAAGCGCAATTGCCAACGCCAGCGATAGCTACACGAATGCTCATCTGTAAACGACTCCTCTGTTATATATATGTATATATGCGTTTCACAGGTACCAAATTTCAAGCATACCTGCGAAACAGCGAAAAGGCACCTGAAAAACTGATAAAACCCTGAAAATCAGCCGATATTGAGACAACGACCCACAAACTGTCGATTTGTAAAAGAGCTGCGCAAAAAATGCCCTCCCAAGGGCAAACTCACCCCATTTTCACCTGATTTCTCAAGTCAATCAGCTACGGTGGAACCTATGGTTTCACATACACGAAGCGTAAGCTCACGCTCAAGAAGCGCCCGCAGCGGCGGCGCCGGCAGCAATCGCAGCAACGCATCCCATAGCGCGCCCAAGCCGCAGAACCACGGATCGCACCGCGCCAACGGACCTCAGAAAAAGCAGAACAAGCGCAAGCATCTCGTGCTGAAGTGGGTACTCGGCATCTTCGCAGCGCTGCTCGCGGCAGGTATCGGCCTGTTCGCATACATGTATATCACCACGGAAATCCCCGAACCGGAAAAGTTCGCCCTCGCCGAAAAAACCACCGTCTACTATGCCGACGGCACTACGGAAATTGGCAGCTACGCGGAACAGAACCGCGAAATCATCGACTGTGCGGTATTGCCGGATTATGTGGGCAATGCCATCGTCGCGTCGGAAGACCGTTCCTTCTACACCAACAAGGGCATCGATCTGTATGGCATCGCGCGAGCGCTGTATACGAATCTGACCACAGGCAGCCGTCAGGGCGGTTCGACCATCACCCAACAGTATGCGGAACGCTACTATTTGGGCGAAACCACGTCGTATTCCGGCAAGCTGAGAGAAGCGTTCCTGGCCATCAAGATCGCGCAGGCACAAGATAAGAGCCAGGTGCTGTGCAATTACATGAACACGATTTATCTTGGTCGTGGCGCATATGGCATTCAGGCGGCGGCGAAGGCGTATTTCAACAAGAACGCCAGCGATCTGACCTTGTCGGAATCCGCCATGTTGGCTGGTATCATTCCGGCGCCGAGCTCATGGGATCCGGCCGTCAATCAGGAACAGGCCGAAAAGCGCTACGACCGCGTGCTCAGCATCATGAAGGAAGACGGCTACATCACCGCCCAGGAGAAGAAGGAAGCGCAGTTCCCTGCCGTGGCGGAAATGCAGCAGAGCAACCAGATGGCCGGCGCGAACGGGTATCTGCTGACCACGGTGAAGAACGAACTGGTCAATTCCAAGGCGTTCACCGCCGATGATCTGGAAACCGGCGGCTACAAGATCGTCACCACGCTCGACAAGGACATGCAGGACGAGATTCAGCAGGTCGGCGACACCCGACCGGAGGGCATGCCGGAAAGTATTCAGGTGGGCGGTATTGCGGTCGATCAGAAGACCGGTTCCGTGAAAGCCATGTATGCGGGCAACGATTACCTCACCAAGCAGCTCAACAACGCCACGCAGGCCACGTTCGAACCGGGTTCCACCATGAAGCCGTTCGGCTTGCTGGGCGCCGCGCAGGAGGGTGTGAATTTCAACACGTTGTTCAACGGTAATTCCGGCCTGACGTTTGAGACGACTCCGGGAACCACCGCGCAGGTGCCGAACGCACTGAACACCAACTGGGGGTATATCAACCTCTATCAGGCGACCGCGAATTCGGTGAACACGGTGTTCATGGAGGTCAACAAGCACCTCGGCGCCGCGAATCTCGCCAAGATCGCGCATCAGGCGGGCATTGAGGAAGACATCGCCGAAGACACCACCTACAACATTCTGGGCATCAACGGCATTACCGTGTGGGATCTGGCGCAAGGCCACTCCACCATTGCGAACGATGGCGTGAAGAACACGCTGCACATCGTCGACACGGTGCTCACGTCCGACGGTTCGAAGGAGCTGTACAAGACGGCTCAGGAGAACCAGCAGGTGTTCGATGCGAACGATTGCCATCTGGTGCAGAAGGCCATGCAGGGCACCACCACGTATGGCACCGCGGCTGGCGTTTCGACACGTCTCGGACGTCAGGTGGCCGGTAAGTCCGGTACCGCAAACGACGAGAAGGCCGCTTCGTTCGTGGGCTACACGCCGCAGCTGCTCAATGTGTGGGCCATTTGGAATCCTGCGGAAGACGGCAGCGCGCAGGAAGTGCCATCGTTCGCAGGCTATGGCGTTTCCTCCACGGGCTACCCGTCGCATCTGTTCGAGGAGTTCATGTCGCTCGCATTGCAGAATCAGGAGGTGCTGACCTTCACCGAACCGACCGACAACGGCAAGATCGGCGGCCCGGACGGCACATGGGGCACCGGCGCGCAGAAGACCGAGACACGGCAGAATCAGGAGATGCCGAAGGCCGAAGAGAACACCGAGCAGACCACACCCGATCCTACGCAAAACAGCGATCAGAACAGCGGCGGTAACGGAGACGGCGGCAACTCCGGAGACGGCGGAGACGGCGGAGACAGCGGCAATAACGGCGGAGACAGCTCCGGAGACGGCGGCAACGGCGGTAACAGCAGTGGCGACAACTCCGGAGACGACCAGTCGAACGGAGCCCAATAACCGTCGCAACGACCGTCGGCGGCAGGCAAGACACCCACTCATTGACGGCAACCGACGCCAGCCGGAACGGCAACCGGCAAAGCAACCGCAAAAAACATTGTGGCGGCAACGAATACCATCGTTGCCGCCACAATGCGTATCAGCATCCTCCAATCACCGGATCGCCATGGCAGACGCCCCCGGACGGTCAGTCGTCTGCCATATCGCGATTTTCATCGCTGCAATCCTACTTATGCAATCGTAGGGCGGTGATTTTCGCGCCGTCATGCGCCGAAGCCGAGATGCGTACGATCGCAGCGTCGTCAGCATTGTCGTTTTCTCCGGTATTCTCAATATTTTCCGCGGTTTCCGCAGTTTCTATGGCATCCGGCAGCGGATACACGTCGATTGCCGTGGGATCGCCGTCGATGCGACGATGCTCGCCACGCTGCAATGGCAGGCCGTCGAGCGTCACTTCATACGCCGCGTTTTCACCGTCGCTTTCCGCGGAATCGGCAATCACCTCGATTTCCAAACGATGCGCCTGACCACGCCCGCGCATCGCATACTGGAATTCGCCACCAGCCAACGCGCGACGCCAATGCAACGTGCCGTCGGCACCCATCATGTCGTTATCGCCCGAATACCGATGATCGACTTCCGATTGCTGCTGACCGCATGCGATGGTGTCGACAACGGTCTGCTCGCTAGCGGCCTGACGCGCATCGATATCGGCCAGTTGCGCGCGCAACGCACACACGTTGCCATCGTCGGCAACCGGCAGATACACGGAATACCGGCAGCCATGCATACTGCTGAACGCATGCATGTCGAACAGCATGGTACGGCCGGAAACGTCCGTCGCGGCAACGGTGAGGCCATGCACGTACGGTCTGGAAACCTGCGCGCACGCCTTGACCGGATTGCCGTTGATGATCGGCATGGATACGAGCGGACGCAACGGACCAGTGGCAATATGACTCATACGGCCGGCGTCCGCGAATTCGCCGTCCATATCGTCGCTATCCGAAGCCAGCGCCATCACCTTCGGCCCCTTCATGAAACTGACCCAAGGCGAACCGTCCGGCATACGCTCGACGGTGATCCGCGGCCGCAACCGCATCACCACTTCCGCAACGCCGTTCCAGCGCAGACGCAACGGCAGATATCCTTCGGGAATATCGTTGGTGCGTGCCGGATCAAGCGTGCAGACGGCGCATGTGGCCTCCATGACGCCGTAATGTTCCGCCCACCACGGACGGCGCAGAAACAGCGTGGTTTCCCGCAAACCACCGGGAGTACCGGGAACATGCTCGGCCGTGGATTCCAACGTGAACGTCACCGTGTAATCGACGCCATCCTCAATGCGAGCGGCGCGCTGCGTGATGCGCAGACCCTGCTCCGGGCAGTCGAAGGTGGAATCGATGTACAGATTGACCAGCAGGCGCGTAGCTTCCGCCTCGGCATTGTTTGAAACGGTATTGCCCGTCTCGGCGGCAGAACTGGCAAAACCAGCAGCAGCCGAATCAGCCGAATCCTGCGCAGCCGGCCGCTGCAGCGCGTAAATCAATCGTCCATATCGGGCGTGATTCTCCAATCCCGAACCGACGCAACACCAGAAGCATTCCTGAGGTGTGGAATAGGCACGATAATGCTGCGATCGCATCGGCGTGAAATACACGAATCCCGGCTGCTTCGGATTGATGGTGGACAGCAGGTGATTTTCCAGCACCCGCTCGTAGAAGTTGATATAGTCGGCGCTGCCGGAACGCAGCCACAGTCGTTCCGCAAGTTTCGACATGTTGTACGAATTGCAGGTTTCCGGACCTTCTCGCGATTCGATCATGGATGAAAAATCGTCCGTCGGGTGGAAATGCTCGGACACGGAATGCGCGCCGATGCTTACGGAACGGTGATGCACCACGGAATCCCAGAAGGTGTTAGTGGCGGCGTCGGCCTGTTCATCGTTGCAAATCGCGCCCAAACGTTCCCATCCAAGCACTTTGGGAATCTGCGTGTTGGCGTGCATGCCGGTGAGCACATCCTCGCCTTGCGCCAGCGGGTCGAAGATGGCGTGGTCTTTGAAGCGGTCGGCCATCACATGGTAGCGCTCCTCGCCGGTACGCGCGTACAGTTCGGCGAACGATTCGCACATGCCGCCGAATTCGCTCACCAGAATCCTGTCGAAGGTCTCGTCGTCCAGCGGCTCGGCGATACGGCACCACCAATCGGCCAGATCAAGCACGACGGTACGTGCCAGCTGCGAAGTCTGTTCATCGATAGAAGCAAAATCGGCCCATGTATCCAACAAACCGGCGAACGTTTTGTGAACGTTGTACATGGGCACCCATGCGTCGTTCATCGAGAAATTCTGCGATTCAACATCGCCTGCGGCAAGGCGCCCGAACACGGTGCGAGAATCAGGCACACCACCCACATACCCGCGCATCACAGCATCGCCGGCAAACGACTGCTGGCATTCATGCCATGACCGCACCACGGTGGCGGCGCGGTCGATGAACGGTTGCGGATCGTCTGCGACTTGCGCGAATCCGACGCAAGCCGACAGATAATGCCCTGCGATATGGCCGTCAAGCCCCGTTTCCTCCCAATTCGGGTACGACGTTACCGGATTGCCGTCGGCATCGGTCGGCTGCGGCAGTCCCGCCTCTCTGCGGAAGGGGTATAGCAGGCGATCGACGTCAAGCTCAAGCAGATACCGTGCGCCGGCCTGCTGCGCGTCAAAATGTTCTCCTGGCAGTAGCCTCACCTGCTGTAGGGGGACCCGTTCGAGAATATGCGAAGTCATATGCGCGCTCCTTTGCGTCGTCTACATGCGTGTATCAAAATACGTGTCCAAACGTTTCTTACGAGAATACAGAACAAGGCCGCCACCGTGGGGAGGAGCCACGCCGACGGCCTTGTTCTACGCACTCAACAGCGCAGTTATCGAAGGAAGGAAAACAAGGTTTGATTATGGATGTTCAGTTATGGATCGTTTCGATCGGATGAAGTCGGGCTTTACTTCATGCCGGTCATGGCGATACCTTCAACGAAGCGCTTCTGCACCAAGAAGAAGACCACCAGCAACGGCAGTGCGGAGATCAGGGCACCTGCCATCACCACACCGTACGGGGTGACGGAGGAACCATGGCCGGTCAGCATTGCGAGGCCTGCGGTGATGGTGCGGGTCTCCGGCTTGGAGGTCATGATCAACGGCCAAAGCAGGTCGTTCCAGTTGCCCATGAAGTTGAACATGCCCACGGTGAGGATTGCTGGCACGGCGTTCGGCAGAATGATCTGCGCGAAGATGCGGAATTCGCCTGCGCCGTCGATGCGGGCCGCGTTGTCGAGGTCCTTCGGAATGGAGATGAAGAACTGACGCAGCAGGAAGATGCCGCCGACGTCGGCCATACGCGGGATGATGATGCCCCAGTAGCTGTTGATGAGGCCCATGTTGGCGAGCAACTTGTACACCGGGATGAGCAGGGCCATGCCCGGGATCATCATGGTGGCAATCAGCACGCCGAGCAGCAGGCCACGGCCCTTGAAATCCACGCGGGACAGGCCGTAGGCGGCCAGGGAGTCGAAGAACACGGAGATGATGGTCACGGCACCGGCGAAGATGACGGTATTGAGCATTTCTCGACCGATTGGCAGACGTTCGAACAGCGACTGGTAGTTCTCAAGGGTGAACTGGTTCGGGACGAGCTTTGGCGGCCAAGTCTGCGTGATGGCGTTCGGGGTGAACGACACCAGCACGACAATCAGCAGCGGGAAGATCATCAGGATGGTGATGAGGATCAAAGCGAAGTAGCTGAAGCCCAGGCCGATGCGGCGCTTGCGGGTCGCCTGCTTGCGAAGACGCTCGTTTTCGGCGTTGATGCGGGCATTCTCTTGCTCTTGTGCGGAAAGAGTCGCGGTGCTCATGCGATTTCCTCCTTCTCATGCTTGTTGTTGGTATATAGCTGGATGAGGCCCACGATGAGCGTCATGATCAGCAGCACGTACGACAGTGCGGATGCGTAGCCGAGCTTGCCGTTGCCGAATGCTTCGGTGTAGATGCGATACACGATGGTTTCAGTGGCGCGTGCCGGACCGCCGGAGGTCAGGATGAAGACCTGATCGAAAACCTGGAAGGAACCGATGAGGCCGAAGATGACCACGTAATTGAAGGTCGGGCGCAGTGCCGGAAGAGTGATGTAGCGGAACTTCTGCCATGCGGAGGCGCCATCGAGGGAGGCGGCCTCATACAGTTCGGCGGAGATGCCCTGCAAACCTGCGAGGAAGATGACCATGAAGTAGCCGAAGTTCTTCCACACGGTGATGAAGACGATGGTAGCCATGGCGGTTTCACGGGTACCGAGCAGATCGACGTGCGCGATGCCGGTCAACTGCTGAATCCAGTACGGAACCAAGCCCAGCGATGGGGAGAGGATGAACTGCCATGCGATGGCGGCGACAGTCAGGGAGATGACGAACGGCAGGAACATGCAGGTACGGAAGAATCCGACGAACTTGAGGTCCTTGCGGTTGAGCAGCAGTGCGAACGCGAGTGCGACGACCACAACGATCGGAGCGTAGGCCACTGCGTAGACGAGGGTGTTCTTGACGTCGGTCCAGAAGTCGGCGCTTTGGAACAGCTTGACGTAGTTGTCGAAGCAGACGAACTTGCCGGCGCGGTTGATGCGGTCGGAAGTCAGAGACGTGATGAACGTCTTGATTGCCGGATAGAAAACGAAGATTGCGAGAACGATGAGGGCCGGTGCGGTGAACAGCAGGCCGGTGCGCAGGTTACGGGCCTGGATCGCCTTCTTCTCCTTGGCCACCGCGGAATGCGCGGATCCTGGGACGGCAGTTGCTTGTGCCATTATCTCCTCCTTTAATGACACCAGGGATGTGTTTTTTTAAGACAGCAAAGGCCACGTCGCTGGCGTGAGGGCCAGCACCGTGGCCTTTTGCTGGGGTGGTGAGCGGGTTAGCCCCGCTCACTTGTTGATTGTAGGTGAATCCCGCTTCGCTTACTCGGTGTACTCGTCGAGGTAGCCCTGGATCTGGGATTCGGCGTCGTCCAGCAGGCTCTGGATGTCGTCGTCGGTGCGGGCGGTGTTGGAGGTCAGGGTGTCGACGGAGGCGGCGATGTCACCGAAGCCGCCCTTGAGGCCTGCGATACCGATGAAGGACTTGCTGGTGTTCTCACCGATCTTGGCGATCAGCGGACGCTCGGAGAGCTCATCGGCAGTGACGGTGGTGTTGTTCGGCGGATAGGCGGAACCGAGGGACCAGGTCACCTGGTTGTCGTGGTTGTTGTAGAACTTGAAGAAGTCGTAGATGCCCTGCTTCTTAGCGGAGTCGCCAACCTGGGAGGTGACCCACCAGTACAGACCGGTGGAACCGGTGTTGGAGCCCTTGGTGCCGTCCGGGTACACATAGGTGCCGTCGCCGTTCGGAACCGGGAACAGGTCGTGGTTGATGCCCTTGTCGGTGGAGGGCTGATCCTCCCACGGTCCGACGATCACCATTGCGGACTGGCCGGATTCGAAGGATTCACGAGCAGCGGTCTCATCCATGCCAGACACGGAGTAACCGCCCTTGTAGAAGTCACGCATCTTCTCGAGGAAGGCCTTGTTCTCCTTGGTGTTGATGGAGACCTTGCCATCGGTGGTGTAGATGCCGGAGCCGTTGCCCTTCAGGAACGGAGCCCAGCCGAGATCCGGCAGAGCGATGCCGTACTGGGAGCCATCGGACTTGGTGAGCTTCTTAGCGACTTCGAGCAGCTCATCCCAGGTCTGCGGGTAGTCGGCGTCGGTCAGGCCGGCAGCCTTCCACATGTCGGTGTTGTACCACACGGCGGTCGGTGCGTAGCCCATCGGGACGCCGCACTTCTCTTCGGAACCGTCGATGTTGAAGGTGATCTGGTCAACGACGTTCTCGATGTACTCATCGGTGCCGCTGTCCTTGTCGTCATAGAAATCGGTGACGCACTGGAAGGTGCCGTCGATGGACCAGCCCTGGCCGTTGTCGGCGCCGGTGGTCACGAAGTCCGGGCCGTCGCCGGAGGTGACCTTGGTCACCATGGTCTCGCCGATGGTGCTCCACGGCTGCAGCTGAGCATCGATCTCGTACTTATCCTGGGACTTGTTGAAGTCTTTGACGATGGACTCGAGAGTCTTGCCATCGGCCTCAGAGAAGCCGTGCCACATCGTGATCTTGACCTTGCCGTCAGCGGTCGTCTTGGCGTCGTTGCTGCTGCCACCGCAGGCGGACAGGCCGACGGTGGCCATCATGGCCAGGGAGGCCGCGGCCGCGAGAGCCTTGGTGCTCTTCTTAATCTTCATGGATTTCTCCTTTTCCTCTTGGTCTCCCAAGACATTTCCTCCAACCGTTGCAGTGACATTCATCAACAACCTTGTTTGCGATGTCGTTCACGCTTCGTCAGCTGCACTGCCGTTTGCAACGTTGTAATTTTGATTATACAGCTTTTTCCATCGTTGTACAAATCGGAAACACGCCGATGGAAAAGCTGTTTTCTTTATAATCTTCAATTATTCGTTTTTATTGGAATCGCAACGTTTCTTACGATTACGCAAGTCAGTTCGCTACCGGCGTTCCCGCAAGAGCGCCGCCATCGGCCGGCAACACGTCCGTGGTGGTCGGGGTCCACAGATTGTCGGGTTCCGGCACACCGAAGTCGGGGCCGCACTCCGTCCACTTGACCACGCCGACACGGGCATGACGATTCGGGTCGAACAGCGGATCACCCTTGATCTCCGTGTAGTTGCGGCAATGGTAGATCATCAGGTCTTCGGAATCGTCCTCGGACTTGGTGAACGAATTATGCCCCGGACCATACTGGCCGTTCTCGGCGCAGGTCTTGAACACCGGCACCGGACTTTTGGTCCAGGAGGCCTTGTCCAGCAGATCGCTGCCGCGTTCGGCGGTCAGCAGTCCCACGGCATACGGAACGCCGGTGCCGGAGGCGGAGTACGTGATGTAGATCTTGTTTTCATGGAACAGAAAGGCCGGACCCTCGTTGACCAGGAAGTCGATGCACTCCCAGTCATATTCCGGCTTGGTGAGCATGACGGGCTCGCTGCCCAACGTCCACGGATTGGCCATCTTGGCGATGTACAGGTTGGAATTGCCTTCGATCGCGGGATCTTTCTGGGCCCACACCAGGTACTGCACGCCGTCGATCACCTCGGTGGTGGCGTCAAGCGCGAAAGAGTCGATCGGGGTGACGATCTGACCCTTTTCCACCCAGTTGTCGGTGGTGGGGTCGTCATCGGTGTTCTCCAGCACGAACATGCGGTGGGTCGGTAGGCCGGAGGCCTCGAAATCCGTTGCGGCGCCTGCGAAGTAGATGTACCAAGCGCCATTGATGCGGTGCAGTTCCGGCGCCCAAATATAGATGCTCGCCGGTCCGGACTCATGCTTGCGCCACACCACCGTTTCGGGGGCTTTCTGCAGGTCGTTGATGTTCGATGCGTGACGAATGGCGATGCAGTTGTATTCCGGGTCGGAGCCAGTGAAGTAGTACTCGCCGTCAACTTTGAGGACCCAAGGATCTGCGCGCTGAAGCACGATCGGATTGTTGTAAACAGCCATGTCTATTCCTTTTCAATCCGCTGTTCCAGTAATTTACAACGTTGAATATATCACTATTACAACGTTGTAACAAATCGGAGGAACGCACCGCGTGTTTCTCGCATCCGACTCCTCGGAAGAATCGAATCACAGTACCCGGCAACAGACAATCGCCAGAAAGGGAAAACAAAAACCTCGGCACCGGCAATCCGTAAAAAACCGGACGCAAGCGCCGAGGCACCAATCACTTCCTTTCTTCCAAAAGAAGAAGAAAAAGAAGGAAGGAAGATCACACCACCAAGGAATTCGTGGGCAGCTTGGTGGACTGACGCACCACCAACGACGACGAAACCTTGCGGAACACCTTCTGCTCCGGCTTGAGATCCTTCGACGGCGAAACCCCGTCGATACGATCCTTCAGCAATTTCACCGACAGACGCGCCACCGCCTCAAGACCGGGAGCAATCGACGTCAACGCAGGAGACAAATACTGCGAATCATCGGAATTATCGAAACCGATCACCGAAATATCTTCGGGAATGCGCAGATTGTGCATCTGGATCGCATGCATCACACCGGAGGCGAGCATGTCGTTCAGCGCGACGACGCCGTCGGGAACCACGCCGGAATCAAGCAGCGCGTTCATCACGCGCACGCCATCGCTACGATGCCACATGCCCGACTCGACCACCAAACGCTCGTCGAATTCGACGCCGGCCTCCTCCAACGCCTCAAGGTAGCCCTGATAGCGCAGCGAGGCGGAGCCGACCTTCTCGCCCGGATGCACGCCGACCACGGCCACGCGCTTGCAGCCGGTCTGCAGCAGATACGACGTGGCGCGCTTGGCACCTTCCACGTTTTCCGTGGCGATATGGTCCACCTTGTCGGTGAAGATGCGTTCGCCGACAAGCACCAGCGAATAGTCCACATCCAATTGGTCGACATCATCCTGATCAAGTTCCAATGGACTGTAGATCAGGCCGTCGATCATCGTCTGCTGGGAGCCGTGCAACGCCTCAATCTCGCCTTCGCGCGAGTATTGCGTCGGCTCGACGATCACGCGCAGGCCCAGCTTCTTGGCCTCTTCGATGACCAGCGACGAAAGCTGCGCGAAGTACGGCATCTGCAGATCGGGAATGGCGAGGCCGATGATGCCGGTCTGCCCCCTGCGCAGATTGCGCGCGGACACGTTCAGCGTGTAGCCGAGCTCGTCGATGGCCTTGTTGACCTTGTCTCGCGTGGCCTGCGACACGAACTCGTAGTCGTTGACCACATTGGACACCGTTTTGATCGATACGCCGGCCGCCTTCGCGACCTCGCGCATGGTCACCACGTGCTCGCCGTTGGCGCCATTCTGCTTCGGCATGTCAACCCCTTTTCACCAAAAACGTCTCATACATTCGGACCCAACACCGGCTTTCGCCCCTTGCGGCGCTGAAGCCAACAAAATCAGCCTTTATTGCCGGAAACCACGATTTTCATCGTTATATCAGCATAGTCCGGATTGAGCTCTTCCGCCGCCTGCATGTCCAGTATCGGCATACCCTCCTTGGACCAGTGCACGCGGCGCACCTGGGCGTCGCGGCCGCCATACCGTCCATTCTCGTATTCCGCATTGTGAAATACATAGATGAGATTGCCGTCCTCGTCGTTGGACCACATGCCATGGCCGGTGCCGAGCTGCCATTGCCCGTTGTATACTCCGGATTTCTGCAGCGGATAGTCGAGCTTCGTCCACACGTTCGGATCGGTCAGATCGGCGTCCTGCCCGGCCGGGGCGGTGACCAGACCGGTGGTGTAGTCAATGCCGACCAGCGAGCCGGAATAAATCAGGTAGATCGTGCCATCATGCACGATGGCGTTCGGACCTTCGGCGATCATATTGTCCCACGCGAATTCCGGCACAACGACCTGCTTCGGCTCGCAGGTAAGCCGTTCCGGACGGGCCGGATCGAAGCTGGCGATCCAAATGCTGCCGACCTGCTGCCACGCGTAATACCAGCGGCCGGAATCGCTGATGACGGTCATGTCGAGCGAGATACGTTGGATGGGATTGAGCACGCCGCCGGTCGGTGTGAGAATCGGCTTCGGCACCGTCCAGTTTTCGGGTTCGCGCGGATCGAAATCCGTGCCGTCGGAATGCTGCTTGAGCTGCATGATATGGCAGCTGCCCGTCCACATGTCCGGCTTGCCCGCGCGATCGTTGGGCGTGCCGTCTGGATTGGTGGCCGGCCCATCGAAGCATGGCATGAAGAGCACCGACAGTTTTCCATCGATGACATGCAGTTCCGGCGCCCAGAAGCAGCCGGTCATGGCGCGTCCTTCAGCGTTGTAATCACCGCATTTGAGCAGATCGATTTCCTTGGCACGGCCGCCCGCCGCGTCGGAAAGCGCTTCGATGGAGTCGGCGATGCGCAACGGCATATGCGTGGCGCCATCGTTCGGATCGACGCAGTTGCCGTCGGTATCGTCGGTGGCGATGAACATGAACATCGGCTTGCCGTTGAAATTCCAAGCGAACACCGACGGGTCCGCACGCTCCACGGCAAATGGCACCGGGTATACGGTTTGGCGGATGCGGCCGCTCACCGTGCGCGTGTCGCCCGGCTGGAGCTTGCCTTCGGCGGCGTCCTGCGCAATCGCCTCAAGTTCGTCTTTGTTCCAATCCACGGCACGGGTGGCACCGGAACCGTCGCTGTAGACGAGATCGGCGCGGACCTTGGCGAGTGCCTGCACGGCTTCACGGGCCGCTTCCCTGCTTGCCGCCATGTCGATATGCTGCGTCGCCACCGATGTTTCAACGTTGTAAATACGACCGAATCGTTCGATCAGTTTCGATGCTTCTTCTTCAGTGACGGCAATCACGTTGCCAGGAACGGCATTGGGAATATTGCAATCGCAGGAACGGCTTGATTCCGCCGTTACCACAGCTTCCGCAATATCGATCGACTCGCCGGATTCGGCCGCGGCGACAATATCGGCAACGGTCGCGACATACGATTTGTCGTCGTTCGACGTCCAGGAAATCACATAACGGGAGGCGTCCGCGTCGAATGCGACAGACGGACGATTGACGCCACCGCCGGTACGCAGCATCACCAGTCCAAGCTGCGTGAAGGAGGTCAGATCGTCGCTGACGGCCAACAGGAACGCCGATCGCTCGGAGCCATCCGGCTCGCCGCCGCGCGCGGTACGGGTAGCGGCGAGCGCGAATCGGCCATCCGCAAGGCGGAACAGATACGGGTTCTTCAGGGATTTCAACGTGATGTCGATCCCCGGCATCACCGCGCCATATGCGACGGCATCGGTGGCCGGATGCGCCTCATCGAACGGATCGGCGACGAAATGCGCCGCCGCGACGCACGCTCGGCGCGACTCGGCGGTGGCGGCCTGAATAGGCACGCCGGCGGCGAAGAAAATACCGTAATTCTCGTTGAGCGGCTCCCATTCCGCGGTTTCGCTCGCACGCAACGCCAGATGCATGCTGTAGGCGATGTCTTCATTATTCGCCTCTTCGCGACCAGTGGCTTCGCGCGTGTAGCACAGCAACGAGTAGGTGCCCTTCATTAGACGCCCCTTCATGTAGTTAGACTTTTGGTTTACAACGATGTACTATATCGCATGTTACAACGTTGTACAAATCGTACACATCACTACATCGCAGTACAGAACATCACGGAGAAGGGAAAGACATGTTCCGCACATTACGAAAAACAGTAGCGCTTATCGCCGGTTGCGCCATGCTACTTGGCACCGCGGCAGGATGCTCAGCACCAGGCGGCTCGTCACAAGCTGTGGTCAAAAGCGTCTCCGACATTGAACGCGGATCCTCACACGACCCATCCATCGTCGAAGCGAACGGCAAATACTACATTTTCGGCTCGCATCGCGCATGGCTCAAAAGCGATGACTTAGTCAATTGGGAACCGTTCACCAATAATCTCAGCACTCAGTTCAAAGATATTCTGGGAGACTTTTGGGAAGAGTGGCCCAAGCAGCCAGCCAACTCTGATCTGACCGGCAATATGTGGGCACCCGACGTGATCTACAACAAAGCCATGAAGAAATGGTGCATGTACATGTCGGTAAACGGCATCAACTACAAGTCGGCGATTGTGCTGCTCACCGCAGATGACATCGAAGGCGACTGGACGCTCGTAGGTCCTGTGGTCTACTCCGGATTCCGAAATGACACCGTCAGCAAAACCGACGTACCGCAAGTGCTCGATTCCAATGAAGTACCCACACGCTACCTCTCCCCCGGCGATACTGAAATCAACGCCATCGACCCCTGCGTGAAGTATGACGACAACGGCGATCTGTGGATGACTTTCGGATCCTGGTTCGGCGGACTGTGGATGCTCAAACTTGACGCTTCCAATGGTCTGCGCGACTACAGCACCACTTACGAAACCGTTAAAGACCAAACCGACCAGTACTACGGCATCAAAATCGCCGGCGGCCATGGCAACTCCGGCGAAGGCTCCTACATCATGAAACAAGGCGATTACTGGTACTTGTTCGTCTCCTATGCCGCACTACAGCAAACCGGCGGCTACCAAATCCGCGAATTCCGTTCCAAAGACATCACTGGGCCCTATGTGGACGAGGACGGCAACACCGCAATCTCCACCACAACCATCGGCAGCAACTGGCTTGGCAAAACCGGCATACGTCTCATGGCATCCGTGGAATGGAGCGGCAACGACAACACCAACATCGAGGTTGCACAGGGGCACAACTCCGCATTCGTGGATGAAGACGGCACTGCCTATGTGGTCTACCACACCCGCTTCTCCAACCGAGGCGAAGAGCACGAAGTACGTGTTCGTGAATTGCTGACCACGTCTGACGGCTGGCTGACAGCAACACCATACGAGTACGTTGGAGCCAAGGCCGACGCTAAGGGCTATGAAGAAAGCAAGCTCACCGGCGAATACGAACTCGTTGAACATGACCCGACCACCTTCTTCCAAGGATTGCAAGATGCCACAAAGAAAGACAGCACCGATTACAAGGGCGTGAACACACCAGTCACCATCAAGCTGGAACAAGGCGGCACCGTCAGCGGAGATAAAACTGGCACATGGCAGGTCAAAGAAGGCACCAATCAAGTGGAAATCACCTTGGATGGCGTTACCTATGAAGGCGACTTCGCGCTGCTTCCGCGAGACAATGATCTCAAATCCGTCATGACATTCTCCGCAATCGGCGCAAACGAGTGCATTTGGGGGTCGCAGAAGTGAGTGAAAACGGCACAACAACCGTGAATGCTGCAGTGCAATCGTCTGCAGAACCACTATCTGCGGCACCGGCCACCTCGCCCAACGGCATCGAGCACACGCTCGCCAACGGTCGGGTGGCCGTGCACGATCCCGCAATCGTCGCGGAAAACGGTGTCTACTATCTGTTCGGCACGCATCGTCGGTGCGCGCGCAGCACGGATATGGTGCATTGGGAGCGGTTCGATAACAATCTGAGCCGCGACCCGTACGCGCTGCTCGGCGATATTTGGCAGGCATGGCCGAAACAGGATTCCAATCCCGACCTGCTCGGCAACACGTGGGCGCCCGACGTGATCTGGAACGAGACCATGGGCAAGTGGTGCATGTACCTGTCGGTGAACGGCGACCAGTTCCGCTCGGTGATCGTGCTGTTGACCGCCGACCATGTGGACGGCGACTGGACGTACGTGGGGCCGGTGGTATATTCCGGTTTCGACGAGAGCAACCTGTGGAACACCGACGTGCCGAAAGTGCTGGAACTTGAGCCCAAAACCGATGGCACCGTCGGCTATGACCTGACCCGCTACCTGTCGCTCAAAGACACGCGCATCAACGCCATCGACGCGGCGCCCGCATTGTGCGAGCACGGCGAAATGTGGATGAGTTTCGGTTCATGGTTCGGCGGCATCTGGATGTTCAAGCTCGATCCGGAAACCGGCTTGCGTGATTATTCCGTGCGATACCCGCTGGTCAAGGATTCCTCCGATCCTTATTACGGCGTGAAAGTGGCCGGAGGCTACTGGAATTCCGGCGAAGGATCGTACTTCATTCGTGAAAACGGATGGTGGTATCTGTTCATGTCGTACGGCTGGCTTGGGCGCACCGGCGGATATCAGATTCGTCTGTTCCGTTCAAAATCGCTGCTTGGCCCGTACGTGGACCAGAACGGCAATCCCGCGATTTCGTACGGTGAGATTCCCGACAATCAGGAGCGCGGCACCGGCATTCGATTGACGTCTTCCGTACAGTGGGATGGCGGTCCGGCAGAACTTGCCGATGTCGAAGTCTCGCAGGGGCATAATTCCGCCATTCGTCGGTCGAAGGACGGTCGCATGTTCCTCGTCTACCACACCCGTTTCGCGGAACGCTTTAGCGAGGGCGATGATGAAGATTACGAATCTCACGTACGCGAATTACTGCCGACTTCCGACGGCTGGCTGGTTGCGGCACCGTACGAATACCGCGGTTCCGTTGCCGTCGCGCCGACCGGCATTGCCGATATCACAGGCGATTACAACGTTGTACTTCATGATCAGCATACGTTCTTCAACGGCAAGCAAGAGGATGATGGCACGTACGTTGGCATCAATCGTCCGACGCGATATACGTTCCATGAGGACGGGCGGATCACCCGGGGTGAAATCGTAAGTTTCTTCGATACTCCCGACGCGAATCTGCCGAGGTCGACGGACGGGCCGATCACCTGCGGATCGTGGAAACCGCTTTCCGGCGCCGTGAACGGATTCAACTGTTGCGCAAGCGACGCGGAAATCCGATTGGACGACGTGACCTACATTGCACGGTTCGCAACACTCCCCCGCGAGATCGACGGCAAGCCGGTCATGACGTTCTCCGCAATCGGCAACAATGTCTGCATTTGGGGATCGCAATCCTGAATTTCCGAGTTTCCGAATAATCCGGAAAACTGGAAAATCCGGAAACTCGGGAATCCTATGAAATCAAAAAGCAAAGGGCTTGTGACGTACTCGCAAGTACATCACAAGCCCTTCAGCTACGAGAACCGAAAACCCGCGGAAATCAGCGCTCGGAACGGTTGATGGCCGAAATAATGGCCTTCAGCGAGCTGGTGACGATGGACGTGTCAATGCCGACGCCCCACACGATCTGAGGATCCTCTTCCTCACCGATCTGGCATTCCACGTAGGAGGCGGCCATGGCGTCGGTGCCGACGGACATGGTGTGCTCCACGTAATCCATCACGGAAGCCTCGATGCCGAAGTTGCTCAGCGCGTTCAGGAAAGCGGCAAGCGGGCCGTTGCCCATGCCGGAAACCTCACGCTCCACCGGCTCATCAACGCCGACGTTCACGCCACGGTCAAGAATCCTGGCCTTCAGCACGGTATCGGAACCATCTTCACCGGAAGACACCGACACCTTCAGTAGCTTCAGACGGCCCCACTGCTCGAGGGAGTCGTCCTTGCTGTCGCCGACCACGGCACCAGCCGCAGTAGCGCCGGACTCTTCGACCGGCAGATACTCGTCCTTGAACAGACGCCAAATATCCTCGTCCTTGACTTCCTTCTTGGTCTCATCGGCGTACGCCTGCACAACCTTGTCGAACTCGACCTGCAGACGCTTCGGCAGATCAAGATTGTGGTTGGTCTTCAGCAGGTAGGCCATGCCACCCTTGCCGGACTGGGAGTTCACGCGGATGATGGCCTCGTACGTGCGGCCGATATCCTTCGGATCGATCGGCAGGTACGGCACCAGCCACACGAAGCTGTCCAAATCGGCACCGGCACGATCGGCGGCCACCTGACGAGCCTCAAGACCCTTCTTGATGGCATCCTGGTGAGAACCGGAGAAGGCGGTGAACACGAAATTGCCGGCATACGGGTGACGCTCGGAAATCTTCAGCTGGTTGCAGTACTCAACCGTCTTGCGAATCTCAGGAACGTTGGAATAATCGATCTGCGGATCGATGCCCTGCGTGAGGAAGTTCAGACCAAGCGTGACCAGATCGACGTTGCCGGTGCGCTCGCCGTTGCCCAGCAGGCAGCCTTCGACACGATCGGCGCCGGCAAGCACGGCCAGCTCGGTGGCGGCCACGCCCATGCCCTCATCGTTGTGCGGGTGCAGCGACAGCACCACGGCGTCGCGCGGCACCAGATTGTTCGACACGTATTCCACCTGATCGGCGAACACGTTCGGAGTGGTCATTTCCACCGTTGCCGGCAGATTGATGATCATCGGATGCTCCGGAGTCGGCTTGATGACGTCGATCACCGCATTGCACACCTCAACGGCGTACTCCGGCTCGGTGCCGGTGAAGGATTCCGGAGAATACTCGTAATACAGGTCGATGCCCTGGGCTTCGCCCTCAAGCTCCTTGCACAGGGTGGCCGCGTCGGTGGCGAGCTTCTTGATGCCGGCTTTATCCTTGCGGAACACGACCTCACGCTGCAGCACGGACACGGAGTTATAGAAGTGCACGACGGCACGCTTGGCACCCTTCAGGCACTCGTAAGTCTTGCGAATCAGGTGCTCGCGAGCCTGCGTCAGCACCACGATCGTAACATCGTCAGGAATGAGCTCACGCTCGATCAGCATACGGATGAAATCGTAATCGGTTTCGGAAGCCGACGGGAAGCCGACCTCGATCTCCTTGAAGCCCAACGACACCAGCAGATTCCAGAAACGCAGCTTGCGCTCGGAATCCATCGGGTTGACGAGGGCCTGGTTGCCGTCACGAAGATCGACGGAACACCAACGCGGTGCACGCTGCAGTCGCTTGCCCGGCCACGTACGCTCCGGGTAATCAAACGGCACCTGCTTATCGTATGCGACGTACTTGTTGTACGGCATCTTGCTGGGCTTTTGCGGAGCTCCAATATAACGCGCCGGAGGCAGCAGCGGGTCGTTGTTCCCTCCGTTGGACGCCGCGGCGACTGCCGCGAGATCAAACACTGAAGATTGATCCTGACCCATCACTCCTCCTTATCTGTAAAGCTGGGCGAGCCTTCTGCCGGCCCACATTGTTACGTGCATGTTACCTACCTGCACTGCCGCCCATAGTAGCGGCAACCAATCCCATATATCGCCGGCATTCCGCCATATGACGGACAGACCACGATTTTCGTCTCTTTTTCACCTCATATCCAAATTTGCCGCATTACAGTGAGCATCATGACCTTGCGATTCAACAGCGACGGCACCTTCCGTGTGCTGCAGATGGCCGATATTCAGGACGGACCGAACGTGCGCGAAGACACGATCCGTCTCATCGAAGCCGCCATCAAGAAAACGCATCCCGATCTGATCGTCTTCACCGGCGACCAGATTCGCGGATACGACCCCGCGTACATCGACACGTTCCTGCGCCGTCGCGGAGAGCAGCCGGGCACGCACATACGAGCGGTCACCGAAATCGAAGCGAAAATCCGCGGCATCAAACGACATCCCTTCACCAAAGCGTTGCTCGAACAGCCCCCGACCGACGACAATTGGATGATCGACGGCATCGGCACCGATTCGCCGAAACTCGTGAAACGCAACAAACGCGACGGGCGCAACGGATCCGCCAACAAGCTTGAATCATGGGCGCAATCCATCAATCGCGCGACCGCCGCGACCATACTCGACAGCACGCGGCAGAAAGTACGAGACACGTTCGCAGCATTCCTTGGACCTGCATTGGAAGCGCGAATCCCCTTTGCCGCAACCTACGGCAACCACGATTTCCAGTGCGGCATTCTCGCCGACGAACAGGATGACATCTACCGAGAGTTTTCCGGTTGCATGAATCCCGTTGCCGGGTCGTCTCCTTTGGCGCTCGAACCAGGCACGTTTGCGATTCCGATCGAGGCTTCCGACGGGTCTGGGCGCATTGCGATGAGCGTGATGATGGTGAATTCCGGCGACTATGCGGATAATGCGTTTGACGGCGATCGCAGTAATTCCGGCGATCGCGAGCATGCTGGAGATACTGGAAATGCTGGCAAATCTGGCGATACTTCCGGAAATACTGGAAATGCTGCAGGAGGACGGGAATCGCTGACATCCTACGCAAAATACGCGTCGAATTCGCGCGGATGGGATTTGGCCGATTCCGACGGCTATGGCACGCCTTCGCCGGAAGCGATCGAATGGCTGAAGCAAGTGCAACGCGAGTTGGGCGAGCGCAATGGCGACGGTTTGGCGGTTCCGGCGATCGCGTTCCAGCATATTCCGCCGCAGGAGTTCTACGATTGCCTGCGCGAAGTGCCCGCATACACGCCGAATGCGGTGGAGGGTGCGAGAACGTTCGCGGGGCATTGCTATGTGTTGAATCGTGACGTGTGCAGACCTAGCTCGAGGCTTGGCGAGGCGATCGGCTGTGCGGATGAGAACGTTGGCGAAGTGCAGGCATTGCGCGATGCGGGCGGCTATTTCGCGCTGTTCTGCGGGCATGACCACAAGAATTCGTTCGTCGGGCATGTGCACGACATCGATTTGGGGTACGCGCCGACCTGTGGTTTTGAATGCTACGGCCCGAAATCGCGGCTGCGAGGCATCCGGCTGTTCGAATTCCGCGAAAACAATCCGGTCAGCTACGTGACGCGCATGCTCACGTGGGGCGACTTGATCGGGCGCTACTCCAGCAACGAATTGCGCGTGTTCTTCGAAGACCATTGCGTGACCGATCTGATCGGCATCCGCAACGAATTGCGCCGCCCGCAGGTCACCGCCACACTGCTGGGCATCGGATCGGTAATGTGCGCCGCAGCCGGCCACGCCATCGCCAAACTATTCAAGCGCTAGGTGCGGCGACGCAAGGCGTGGCCGTCGCAACAGTCGGACAATCGCCAATCTGTGGAATGCGGAAAATCTGTGGAAAATCTGCGAAATATCAGCAGAACGTCAGTGGAACAAACTGACGCCGCGACGAGACACGCAAAACGCGTTGCCAAGCCAAGTATGACGGGAATTCGGCCATACCGCACCCAATCGAGGCGCATTCTGGCTCATCCAAATACTCGGCACACGACCATCCGCGGAACGCGATCCCAACAAATTGAAACCGTTCTTCTCCAACAACCATTCCGGATGCTGCGTGGCAATCGCAAGACCCTCTTCCAACGTAAGCGGCAAACGCTCGTCGGAATCGATCAGCTTGCGCGCCACATCGGGTTCGCGATTGATGTAGCAGGTGCCGGTATGCGGTTCGACCACCAGGTAAAACGGACCTTCCGGAGGTTCGAAACCATCCTGCGGAAGGAAACTGGCGATATCGCGTGGCGGCATCGTGGTGAAACCAGCCATGCGATTGATCGACGTACGCGCGATCAACGATTCCGGGGAAACCAACTCGCGCGTAGGCACCAACAGAATCTGCGTACCCAAATCGGAATCCTCCAGCGCGCGGATGAGCGGGCGTGCCAAAGCACGGAACGCGGCGGCCGACATATCGGCCACATCCGGGTAGCCCAACGCCACGATACGGTCCAACTGCTTTTGCGCTTCTTCTGATGCCTTCGACATGTCTACCAGTGTACGCGAGCGCGATTACCGACGTTCCTAGGAACTCTGGCCTCCAAACTCCACCAATGAAGACCACTCTCCACATCTTCACATTGAGTTCGCAAATAACCGCCCTGCCGTTTTAATTGTGCTTCATATCTGCTCAACCCCGTGCCTCCAGATTCAATGGACGCATCAGCAGCAGCGACATCCCGTAACCGTATTAGATATTCATTAAGAGACGCTTCAACGGTTAACACATACCCGTATCGAGCATCGGCATGCTTCGCCACATCTGCAAAAAGTTCTCTCACCAATCCCAACAATATGGTTTCACGCTCCATGCAATCATCCCCAGAAATCAATTCAGGCAAAAGCACCGCGCCATCAAATCCCAACAGTTCTAATCGTGATTGATGCGTCCTTGCAATTTCACATAACGCCCTAAGGACCTCATCGCCGTCCACCTGTCCTCTTGAGACATCTGTTATGCCACTATCCTCATCGTTGGCATGATGAACATCTTCAAGTTGCTCAATCAAAGCATGGGAACGTAGCGACGCCTTCCGAAGACATTCCTTTACTTCGTCGAGCTTGACCGAATCGGCATCCTGCACTTGCCCGAGCAATAAAATCGCATCGACGACGTCATTGGTCACATAATCATGTAGCGTATGGGCAATCTCCAGTTTTTCTTCTTGCCTCCGCACCATATCACGCAGTTCCATCTGACGTTGAGTCTGTTGCATTAATCCACCTATCAATGCTGGCACAAGACACATTACCAGTATCAAAAAGAACCTTTGAGAGCAACTCCCTGCGTCAATGTCTTTCTCCTCATGTCCAATCAGAGGAAGAAACCAACTCATTCCCGATACCACAGCGGCGAGCGCCAACCCCTGATTCAGCTGAAAGTACCCAATTATTCCGAGAGCCATGGCACAAGCCATAAAATATTCCGGAGGCAAAGAGTTCCACAACCCACTCGGGAATAGAGAAACACACCAAACAATAAGCGTCACCCAACTGCCATGCCATGGAGAAAAAACAGTGCAAACCAATGATCCAAACGAGAAACCGATCAGAAATAAATCACAATCAGTCATGGCGCATGACGACCGGAGTAGTGCGTCGCTTACTCCGCATAAATGAACCAATAGGCATACGAGAACAAAAGGCATCAGTGTCTTCTGAAGGTGCGACATATGCTTTAAGTCGCCTGATAACGAATTAGCAGCCACGCCAAATCTCCATATATGCATCGACTTATCCCGTATACGTTATTAATCATTTCCGGTTGATTCAACCCTGAATCAGATGTCTCTGTCTACATATCCGGATGGCCTCCACCCGTTTCCTGACGCCAAGTTTCTGAGCAGCATGATTAACATGCGAAAGCACCGTAGCACATGAGATATTGAGACGGCCACCAATTTCACCAGTAGTTAACCCCCTCGCATACATTCCAAGAATCTCCAATTCACGAGCAGAAATGCCTGCATGCGCTACTTTCGGAACAGCATGAAGGCGCGCATACGCTTCTTCAACGGAAAGAAAACCATGGTCGACATCCGCACTTTTCCCAGATGCCGCGATATGTACCGCATTTACGAAATCCGGCGAAAGGATTTCTTGCTTAGAAAATAAACCTTGCGCCCCCGCCAAAGCTAACCGTTGACGGTATTGATCAAGCGCGTACGAGCTCACACCGAGAATACCAACTCTTGAGTCTCGTAATCTTATCTGCCGACAGACATCGATTCCGGAAATACCATTCAGTGCAAGATCTAGAACGATAACTTTGACCGTTACAGCGTCAGGCAACGGTCCAAATACCATACGTTCCAACGTGTATTGCGCATTCGTATCGCTCCAGCCAATACGTATCGCCGCGTCCCTCTGACGCAACAGGAGCGATATCATTTCTAACGCGCACGCATCATTATCGAGAATCCCCACATCAATGTGAAAACCACTCTGCCTCTCGCCCATATTTTCCAGCATAGTTCCCATAAGGGGAGTCACCTATACGGCTTCCATTTTTTCTGGAATCATCATTGCCTCAGCGCTTTCCCAAACACATTATTGTTGTGTTCGCATTGAAGCGAACACAACAAATCAAGGAGATAACAATGACAATCATCAAAAAGAGAATCGTCTTCTTCATGATGGCGTTGCTGACCGGCCTCCTCCTAACTACAGCATTCCAACCTTTCGCACAAGCAGTGGAATCTCCGACGATCTCGACACCTGCCGCAATTCAAGGCCTTGACGAATACATATCAACCAGTCCAACAGGAGCCTTCACTCTCAATGAAGATGCCGCACTCACGGATGGATACTCGCAAGAAGCCATCAATATGGTAGAACACCAGCTCTTCATCATGAATGACCTTTCCCGTTCGAAAAATTCTGTCGTAGATTCCACAACGCTGACAGTGACCATTTACCAATCCTCAGCAAGGGCACGAGGCGTGAACAAATATATAGTCCATTGGAACGGCCTCACCGAGCGCTGGATGGATAGCGACAACACAAAAGCCTACATACGAGGGCTAGAGACCGGCGGAAATGTTAGCAAATTTGTCCCTGGCTGGGCGGGAAGCATGGCCAAACTCTATTCTGCATCATCAATTGCACAGGCTAAACAAGCGGCGAAACCAGGCAGAGGTATCATTATGTTCACCCAGTACTCGACAACAGGCACTACGACTATTCCGAATATTTGGTACGGAGCACAATGAGTTTTGTCCAACCAGCAAGGATGAGGAGATTGGCATGTTTCGGCGTACAGCACAATGGATCGCATATTTCATCATCGTCATCGCACTGGTGTGCGGGCTTGAGGTCATTGGGAATCTTCCTGTTCAGTCGCAATCATCCTTGCCTTTGGGCACGCACCTTTGGCTTGTGCTATGGTGTGCGCTCGGTTTGATGATTCCAATATTCGTGTGGTTTTCCAGAACCTATCCGCCGGCGTTCATCGTTTGCACGACGGCCATCTGCACCTTGGATTGGCTCACACTCGGCTTGAAGTATTCACATATCTCCCCGGGAGGTCTGTTCTCAGGCTCGACTGTGGATATCGTCAGCAATATACTCAACGCCATCTCGCTCATCGTATTGTTGTTCGCATGGTCGCGCAATGACGACAAGTAGCGGACAGTAGGCACTGGGCGAAACCATCCACGCTAGACGCGACGCCGCGCGCCGGACCAGCATGCGGATAGCGGGAACGGCTTGACGGCGGGTTTTCGTAAGATTGAACAACGCATGTGGCCGCCCACGAAGTCGTTTGGGGCCGGCTGGTCGACCTCAAGCGTGAAATCATACGAAACCGTTCCAGCATAAGCGAGAGGTTGTTATGTCCGAAAAGATTAAGGTCGGCATTCTCGGAGCTACGGGCATGGTCGGACAGCGCTTCGTCACGCTGCTCGAAAACCATCCGTGGTTCGAATTGGTCACCCTTGCCGCATCCGCGCACAGCGCCGGCAAGACCTACGAAGAGGCCATCGGCGGTCGCTGGAAGATGGAAACGCCGATGCCGGAATTCGTGAAGAACATGGTCGTCAAGAACGTGGCCGACGTGGAAGACGTGGTCAAAAACGTCGATTTCGTGTTCTCCGCAGTGAACATGCCGAAGGCTGAGATTCGCACCATCGAAGAGGAATACGCGAAGACCGAAACGCCGGTCGTGTCGAACAACAGCGCCCACCGTTGGACTCCGGACGTGCCGATGGTCGTGCCGGAGATCAACCCGGAGCATTATGAGGTGATTGAACACCAGCGCAAGCGTCTCGGCACCACGCACGGCTTCATCGCCGTCAAGCCGAACTGCTCCATCCAGGCCTACACCCCGGCGCTCGCCGCATGGAAGGAATTCGAACCGCGCGAGGTTATCGTGAGCACCTATCAGGCCATCTCCGGCGCGGGCAAGACGTTCAACGACTGGCCGGAAATGGTGGGCAACATCATTCCGTTCATCTCCGGCGAAGAGGAGAAGTCCGAGAAGGAACCGCTGAAGGTGTTCGGCCGCGTCGATGAGGAAAAGGGCGAGATCGTGCCGTTCGACGGCCCGCTGAAGATCACCTCGCAGTGTATTCGCGTGCCTGTGCTCAACGGCCACACCGCCACCGTGTTCATCAACTTCGGCAAGAACCCGACCAAGGAAGAGCTCGTCGATCGCCTGGTCAACTACACGAGCAAGGCTTCCGAGCTGGGCTTGCCGCATGCGCCGAAGCAGTTCATCCAGTACCTGACCGACGACGATCGCCCGCAGGTCAAGAAGGACGTGGACTACGAGGGTGGCATGGGCGTTTCCATCGGCCGTCTGCGCGAGGATTCCATTTTCGATTGGAAGTTCGTGGGGCTCGCTCACAACACTTTGCGCGGCGCTGCCGGCGGCGCTTTGGAAAGCGCCGAAATGCTGAAGGCACTCGGCTACATCACCAAGAAGTGATAACGATCTGCATATGTTCTGCAGTTACGCATGATCATGCATGATTGCACATGGTGATATCTAATTTCTGCAGAACATAATATTGCGGAGGATTGTTGATTATTCAGCAATCCTCCGCTTTTTCATTTGCAGATTATCTGCAAAAAATATCTGTAAAACAGATATGGGAATAAAAAAGACTTGGCTGAGACGCCTCAAGCAATCCAGTCAAGTCTTTTTTCGATTGTTATTGCGCGGTATTGCGTCAGCGACCAGTACCGCCATACACCACGGCTTCCACCTGCTCGGCATCCAAGCCGTAGGCAGTGTGCAGCGCGCGGACGGCGTCCTGCAGCTGCTCGAGCGGGACCAGCGCGGCGATGCGGATTTCGGACGTGGAGATCATCAGCACATTCACGCCCTCGTCGCTCAGCGCGTTGAAGAACTTGGCAGCCAAGCCGGAGTGGGTCTTCATACCCACGCCCACCACGGCCACCTTGCCCAGCATATTCCACGAGAACAGCTGCACATGACCCTCGGTGTGGAAAGCGCGGATGCGGCGGAACACCACCACCATGGCCAGCACGCAGCTGACACCCTGACACAGGAAAGTAGCCCATGCCACACCGGCAATGCCCATCTGGAAACCGGCGACGAACAGGATGTCCACGCCGATGTTGGACAAAGAAGAGACTGCAAGGAAGTAGAAGGGGGTCTTGCTGTCGCCAAGGGCAGAGAAGATGCCGGTGGCAATGTTGTAGAAGAACATGAAGGGCAGACCCAGAACGTAGATGTCCAGATACAGCGCAGAGTCCGCAAGGATCTCCTCCGGGGTGTTGATGAGCTCCAGCAGGGCATCGCAGCCAAACAGACCGATGCCCATCAGCACCGCGCACAGCACGGCGGAGCCGATGAGGGAGGTGTAGACCGAGGTCTTCATCTCGCGGTATTCCTTTGCGCCAAAGTAGCGGGACACGATGACCGAGCAGCCGATGTTGCAGCCAAAGGCAAAGGCGATGAAGATCAGGGTGATCTCGTAGCTGTTGCCCACCGCAGCCAGCGCATTTTCACCGATGAACTTGCCCGCCACCAAACTGTCGGCGATGTTGTACAACTGCTGGAAAATGATGCTGCCGAACATGGGCAGACAGAATTGCCACAATACCTGTGACGGCTTGCCCACCGTCAGATCCTTATTCATTGCAAAAATCCTCCTCTATAACGACTATAAATGGGAAAACAGCGTAAACGCCGCAACCAGTATAGAACCGAATCGCCAAAAAGTAAAGAAAATTTTTGGTATATATGCCATACGAAAATTACATGGCTGGCATAGTGCATCCCCGCTGCCGCAAGGGGGCAGACTGTAAACGGGTTTTCCACGGCGGTTTGCGTTCCCGTTAAAAATTTAGGTCTGCAAACATACGCACCGGCTCTTGCGCCGGGGTGCAAAGCGTGGTAGGATATTGGCAGTTAGTTATATATAACTATCTAAATAGAGCAGTTCCCCGTCTGCTCGCCCGGGCAGTACGGGAGAGAAAATGATATTCAGGAGGGTTTCAAGATGAATTATCTGGAAATTGAATCTGTTGTAGGCCGCGAGATCTTAGACTCCCGCGGAAACCCTACTGTGGAAGCCGAGATCACGCTGGC
>OOAM01000322.1_pt1 | contig 49414 bp, 43 predicted proteins | sample 1671131 | NCBI WGS metagenome assembly OOAM01 (sample SAMN06348125, study PRJEB24527) | human gut metagenome | biome: human gut; feature: ankylosing spondylitis patient; material: feces | host: Homo sapiens | place: China | collected 2015-10 | reverse complement strand
AACCAAGACATATTTATCCCATCTTTAGGATATCCAATTTCAATCGCAAAATCTCTATGCTCTTTCATGTACTTATTATAGGATTCAACAATCTTTTTCGTTTCCGGTCCTGGATATAAATATATCTTACACGTCTCTGGATTTTCATTTACATCATTTGCAACACATATTAGTCCAAATTCATCAACAATCCAACCAATGTGATTGGCAAATTCACTCACCGATATTGTTTCCGCTGTTTCTAATTTACTCTCACTATTATCACAAATATCACAAACTGACGATATAATCCCAGACCCCGGGATTTTACCAATTAGCGAAGATGTTATCTGATTTACTACACTATCTGACAGCGTACCAAGCATATTTGTATTTTTATCAACTCCTGCATTTGCCCTTATGTACTTTATCCCTTTGTTCGCAAGATCATCCTGTCCTCCCTGATCAAATCCAGCAAATGAAGTGGTCATTACTTTTTTATTGTTGACTTCTCCTTCTATTATTGTTGGCTGTGAAAAATATGGATAATACACAGCAGTCAAATCTCCGGCTTTATTATTTTTAATATCAATAAGATTAGAATTTAACTCTTTTATAGTACCATCCAGCTTTATTTCTCTTACCATAACCAGGTCTTTATTTTTACCAAACTCTTTAAAAAAAGTATTATACTGTGCTGCTGTAGAAATCCATCTATTTCTTTCATCACTTTCTGATGTATATCCTATTGCAATCCATATTTGTGTAACCCTGTTTATAGCTGCAGATAACCCATTATATTTTTTATTTAAAGAGTACCAATACTTTTCTGTCTTTCCTTCAATACCATTATCAAAAACAACAGGATTTCTTTCTCCGTTCTTTGGTTTCTTAATCGTATAGCAATCTACCAGAATTTCCTCTAAAATGTCGGCATCACCATTTTTAATAATATATTCCGCAATCATATTGTATTCTTCATCTGATATGTCATCGGCATCTTTATCTAATATATTTTTCCAATTTACTCCTATTATATTCTCTGTTTCCTTTGGAAGCGAATTTATAAATCCATCTTTTGAAAAGTTATTCTCAAAATTCACATCTGAAATTGACTCTTTTAATTTATTAATTATAGTATCAAAATCTGTCATCCTATCATTAAAATCTCTAAATATTGTTGCATAAGTTTCATCAACATTAATTACATCCCTAAAAATATCATCAATCTTTTTTGCTGTATAATTCTCAAAATCTGATATATCTCTTAGATAGCTTTGAAAATTTGACAAATCATCTTCAAGTTCAAGCGAATTAAAAAAATTCGATATATTTAATGGTATATCGCTAAAAAAATCCAGTATCTCACCATCATCTGAAACTCCTGACTGCAACGCATCATAAGCCTCCTGTGTAAATTTTCTTATTCGTCCCATTTTATTTTACTTCTCCTTTTATCTGTTCAGCACATCTCTGGTCTGTATCTTCAAAATTACCATTTATTTTTACGATAAAATCAGCCGTTGCCTGTATAAGACCTTGTAAATCCGTCTTTACATTTTCAATTATCTTTTCTCCCTCTTGTATGGCAGTGTAGGCCATGCCTTCATCACCTTCCTGCTTACTTTTTGAAATATTAACTTCATTTATTTCATTTATCAATTCCTGTAAGTCGTTAACAGCTTCATCAATACCATTTCTATCAATTTGTAAAACATTGCTCATAACATATTCTCCTTAGTAAATTTCTCTGTCTGCCTCATCAATATCCTGTATAAATTTTTGCATATTGCTTTTATTGTTATCGCACAAAACTCCTGCTGTCTTAAATAGTAACATGCTTGCAGTGTCCGCAAAACTGTATAATTTTTCGGCAGTAAGTCCTTTCATACTTCCATCATCTATAATCCCTTTTAATATTCCGATATATTTAATAATAATATCATCTATCTGTTTTCCCACCTCCATATATGCCTGTGAATACTCTCCTATATAATTATCATCAATAATAATTATATTTCTACTTCCCAAAGGATTCATAACTGCCACTATCCCAACCTCCTCAGTTCATACTTTAAGATTTGTCTTTTATACATTATTGAAGAAATCATGTCATATTTTTCTTCTAACATATTTTCATTATTAAGAATCTCTTTGTCCATCTGTTTCATCATATTCAATAATCTATTACTGTTAACATTATAACAATTGCCAGATACTCGATCGCTCATTCTTCCTACATATCTTTCAACTAGCTTAACATTCTGTATTAAACATGACATATTCTCTAATTTTATCTTTTTTTTCTGCCTTTTGATTTCATACTTATCGCATTCACTCTCAAAACGTTTTTGCGTGCACTTTTGATTTTTTATGATTTCTTCAAGATTTTCAGCCTGTGATCTGAGTTTAACTATATCATTGTCACAGGCAATTATACTTTTTCTTATTTCTTCTTTTCTTTTTTGTTCCATAACCTCTCTCCCTTTCGCGCAAATTCATACATAATATATATGTTATCATTTGTATTGTTTAATTACAATAATACAATTTTACCATTTTCATCAACTTATTTTGTCCGATTTTCTTTCAGCTTCCTGCACTCCTTTTCTCTTGCAAATACAGGCCGCCTCCATAGTCTGCGAAGCGGAAATCGTATGATACTGTCCTTTTCATCCTCGCCTCCTGTCAGCTCGCTGCCCACGAATGGCATCATGTATGGGTAACCACAGCTTTTGAGCTTTGCAAGATGCAAAAGTATCACCATCAGACTTATTAAAAATCCAAAATATCCAAGCCATGCCGACATCATTATTACAGCGAATTTGAGTATCCTAAATGAAAATGCAAACTCCTCACTCGGTATGGCAAACGAGCAGAGTGCGGTGAATGCAACCAGGATGACCACTATAGGGCTCACTAAATTTGCATCCACTGCTGCCTGTCCGATTATGAGGCCTCCGACTATGCCTATCGTATTTCCCATGGCTCCGGGAAGTCTTATGCCGGCTTCGCGAAGCAGTTCAAAGGACAGCTCCATCATGAGCACCTCTATGAGCTGTGGAAATGGGCAGCCGAGTCTTGCTTCATAAAACGCCAGTATGAGTGGTGTCGGCAGTATCTGTGTATGAAAATTTGTGACCGCCAGATAAAGCCCCGGCAATGTAAATGACATAAAGGCTGCCACGTACCTTATCAATCTGGCAAAGCTTGCCGCTATCGTTCTGTTATAGTAATCATCTGCGGTTTTTAAAAAATTGTTCATGGTGGTTGGCAGTATTATTGCTATCGGTGAATTATCGCACAGCACCACCACCCTCCCCTCTAGGAGCGCATTTACCGCCACATCCGGCCGCTTTGTGGTCTGAAGCTGTGGGAACGGTGAATACCATTTTGCCTCAGCAAACTGTTCAAGAACTCCCGAGTCACCCACATGGTCTATCACATAGCTGTCCAGATTCTTTTCCACTTCCTCTACAAGCCCCGGTTTTACGAGGTCTCTCACATACAATATGTCCACATTGCTGTGTCCGCGAAGCCCCTTTTTCACCTCTTTACACTTTAAGCGAGTGCTCCTTAACCTGCGCCTGATAAGTGCAGTATTTATCTTTATTGAATCAGCAAAGCCCTCATTTGAGCCTCTTATGACCTTTTCCGAGTCAATCTCCTGAATTGACATGGCGGGATATCCCTTGTCTGGAAGCTTGAAGGCATCCGGATAGCCATCCACAAAAAAAATCACGTCTCCTGTCAGCATCATCTGGGCTGCCTCATTAACCGTGTGCAGATGTGCAAATTCGGATAGAGCTGCCTGATTTTTGTCAAGTACTTCCTTAACCTGATCCCGGTCTATCCCTTCAAGGTATGATGTAAATCGTCCAAACGCACTGTTATTGATACCGGAGCCTGCACATGTCACCTCAATATATGCAACAAAACACTTTATGGAAGCATCACGCCCCAGATACATCTCCTGCATCTTGATATCTGAGCAGTCAGAATATATCTGCCTGAAGCTTTTTATGTTCTCATCTATGTTTGTGGTCATCTTTAACTCTCCTATATCCGGTTGGATTCTAAATCCCTAATATAGTATGACCATACAATCCCGCAAATATCCCTTATTACTTGTTTTTTAGTAACTATCTAATCCACTAAAAAAGGCCACCGTTCACACATCAGTGCGACCGGCAGCCCATGTTTTGCTATATTTTTATTTCTTCTCTTCATCCTGCTTTTGTATCACAGCCTTCACAGCAACCGCCTGATTGGCCACATGCGTATGCATTTCTGTAGTCACAAGCTCCATATTTCTTGACTCAAGCGCCCTGTAGATGGCGTCATGCTCCTTCACAAGCATCGGATAATTCTTTGGGTCCTTCAAATACTCCACTCTGTAGCGGTACATCTGCTCGCGGATATTGTTCATCATAGATACAAGCTTCGCATTGTTTGTTGCCTCATAGATAGCATCGTGAAACTTCACATCCTCCTCAGCTATCTTTTTCACATCTCCTGAGTCCATGCTCCTCTTGAACTCGTCCTTTATGGTTTTTAGATTCGCAAGCTGCTCATCACTGATTTTCTTACAGGCTATTTTGGCTGCAAGCTCATCAAGAGCCTCTCTCACCTCAAGCACATCCTCCATATCCTTGAGAGTCATCTTGGCAACCTCTGCGCCCTTTCTCGGCATTGTGACTGCAAGCCCCTCCTGCTCAAGCATTCTGATTGCTTCACGTATAGGTGTACGGCTGACTCCAAGCTTTGACGCAAGCTGCAGCTCCATAAGTCTCTCTCCCGGCTTGAGCTCGCCCTTTAAAATTGCCTCACGAAGTGTATTAAACACCACATCACGCAGTGGCAGATATGCATCCATATTTAAAGTTAAATTATCAGTCATCAAACTTCTCCTATCTCTTGTATTATCATTCTCACATATAAGAAAAAAGTAACTATAAAGCACCCGCTGTGTTATCCGGATATCACGTTATTTGCGATTATTGTATACAGATGTCAGATACACCTGTCTGGCAAGATGTGAGCTTCTCATGGCTTTGTACGCTTTCTTTGCAGTATCTTCATCGTCAAACAGACCAAAAACCGTCGGACCACTACCGCTCATCATGGCTCCTACCGCGCCATTTGAAAGCATATGCTTCTTTATCTCATCTATCACCGGATAATTTGGTATAGTCACAGTCTCTAAGACATTTCCCATATGCGCTGCGATATCATGCAGATTCTTAGCCTTTATATCATCTATCAGGCGGTCTATATCCGGATGAATAGTCGTATCATCAAGCTTCAGATTCTGGTACACAAATTTTGTGGATACCGAGATGGACGGCTTTGCAATAAGCACTGGACACTTTACCATTGGAGGAAGAGGACTAAGTTCCTCTCCTATGCCCTCGGCCAGCGCCGTGCCTCTCATAATACAGTATGGTACATCCGCCCCTATCTGCACACCTCTTTCCATAAGCTGTCTCTTTGTCAGTCCCAGTGAAAAAAGCCTGTTTACACCTATAAGCATAGCTGCCGCATCAGTACTGCCCCCCGCCATCCCTGCTGCAACAGGAATACGCTTGTCCAGCTTCACTGATACACCGTCAGTTATAGAAAACTCATCCATCAGAAGCTTTGCAGCCTTGTATATGAGATTGTTCTCGTTTACAGGGAGAAAAGACAGATTGGTCTGTATCTGTATGCCCGGCTCCTTTGTCCTTTTGATATCAAGCCTGTCATACAGATGAATGGTCTGCATAATCATACGGACCTCATGATATCCGTCCTCTCTGCGCCTCACAACATCCAGCCCCAGATTAATCTTGGCTAATGCTTTTAATGAAATATCGTTATTACTACCCATATTGTATTACCTCTGTTTTTTGTATACAAGGATTATAACACACCCTGCCAAAAAGAGCAAATTTAAATATTCTCATTTAATTGTTCATTTTCATTGCTTTTCAGATTTTCCACGTATTGCACAAAAACACTATGTTCACGTAGTACATGTTTACTAGATTTAAAAAGTAACCCTCTAACGCACCACAACAAAAAGCCTCACAGCATTCAATAATGCTTGTGGGGCTTTTTTTAAAAGTTTTTCTAAACTCGTATGTACAATTTTTCTATTTCTTTTCCAATATAAATTTGCTAATCAGCTCGTTCATTGTCTCCGCCTGTGCTGAAAGCTCCTCACTTGTTGCTGATGTTTCCTCTGCATTTGCTGAGTTGGACTGTACAACATCTGATATCTGATTAATACCGGCCTCTGCCTGCTCCATAGCCTTTGCCTGCTCCTCTGCAATCTCGCTGAGTTTTTGAGAAGAATCTGCAACTTCCTTCATACCATTGATAACCTTTTCAATAGAAGTACTTACGCGCTCTGCAGCTTCATTACCCTCGTTAGATACCGCAATGGCACTCTCTATAAGCTGACGTGTGTCAACCGCAGCCTTGGCACTCTGCTCTGAAAGACTTCTGATTTGTCCCGCAACAACTGCGAATCCTTTACCTGCCTCACCTGCACGCGCTGCCTCGATAGCTGCATTGAGTGAAAGAAGGTTTGTCTGACTGGCAATATCCTCAATCTCAGAAATGATATTCTCAATCTGCTTAGATGTATCATTGATGCGTCCGATAACATCAACCATGCCCTGCATCTCTGTATGGCTGTGATCTGCTTCCTCAGCATACTCCTGTGCAATCCTGTATGTATCATTGAGCTTCTCAGATGTTTTCTCAACACCGCCTGTGATATCTGCAAATGTAGCCTGAAGCTCCTCAATGGCTGCTGACTGATCCATAGTACCTTCTGCTATTTCCTGTGCTGCCTGAGCAAGGTTGTTAGAACCTGCTGTAACAAGTGATGATATCTCATTGATATGTGACATAACATCATTCATCTGTGTCTTCATCTGACGCATTGCCATGAGAAGTCCAATAAAATCTCCGGTATATTTATCTTCCATGTCTGATGAAACTGTATAATCTCCTTCTGCCATCTTTCCAAGAAGCTTGTCAGAGTCAGATATGATAGTCTTAAGGTCTGCTGCCATGTTTTTCGCAACCCCTACCATATCAGCAATTTCATCTTGTGAATCAACTGCCGGGAATGGAGCCTCAAGATCACCCTGTGCAAATGTACGTAATCTCTGTTTTAACTCATCGAGTGGTTTAGAAATACCAACTGCAACTTCGTCCCCGATTTTCATCGAGATAAAATATGAACTGACAATGATAACAATAACAATACCAAATACGGCATATGATACTAATGATAATCTCTTGCTTAAATTATCTCCATCTGTTACCTTTGTATCCATAAGGGCAACAAGCTGCTGATATATATCATCATATGCAGGTGCAAGATCTGCTACTGCTCTCTCCTCGGCCTCCTTCTGTGTCTCAGGATCTGTAGCATTCCTACCTAACTGTCCGATTTCATCATCGAGACTCCAGTATGAGTCGAGCTTACTGTTTATATCATCATATATAGCCTGCTCCTCATCTGTCTTTATAGAGCTTTGCAGCTCTTTCCAGTATTTTTGAAATGATTCCTTTTTAGAATCATGTGTATCAGACATCTTACTTAATGTGTCAGAAGCTGTATAACCGATAAGAGCTCGTGTAGCGCTTCGTGTCTCTGAGAAGGTTACCATAACCTTTCCTATATCTCCCTGTGAAAATCCGTAAAAGGTTAGTGCGCTGGAATATCTCATTGATACAAGAATCATAAGAATACCCGCGATAACCCCCGATGCCGATGCTACAAATGTAGTCAGTCTGAAGCCTTTCTTTAAACGATTTTTGATGCTAAGTGCTTTCCACTTTGACATGTCTAATTTCATGATATTTCCTCCACATGAATAATGATACTTATATACTATTCTTCTATTATACACCTCTCAAAAAATTATACAAGCACTAAAAAGGTGACTGCACGCTGCGTGCAGCCCCCTTTTCATAATTCATAAATCAGATTTCTTATATAATATTCGTTCCATCACGACACTTTTACATACACATCCGGCTTCTAGCCCTGTACCTGTGTGTCCTCTGTGCCATTCTTCCAGTCATCAAACTTCTTGAGCACTGCATCATATGTATCCTGACATATTGATGGCAGCTTGTCTCCCCAGGCTCCTGTTGCCTGTGAAAAGCCTTTCTTGAATGCATTCAAAAGCTCATCAGCCTTGTCCTTGTCGCCTCCCGACAGTGCCTTTGCAAAGTCAAGAATACGGTCTGAGGTCTTCTCAACGCCCCAGTATCCATCTTCTGCGATGTCCTTTTTGGCCTGCGCTATCGTATCTGCATCTACAGTCAGATTCTCAAACAGACTCTTTAAGCCCTGTGACTTGTCCCAGGTTGTAGCCTGTCCTGTCATAGACTTTCTGACGATCTCGATAAGCTGCTGCTGTCTGGCGTTGGCATCATCCTTAAGCGCCTGTACCAGTGCATCTCTGTCTGCCTTGCTCATCTTCTGGTTTACTGTGCTCTTTGCAGTATCCTTTGAATCATCCTTGCTGTCTGATTTCTCATATACAGCTGCCTCCTCGCTGAAGCCTGCAGTCTTTGCATCCGACTTATCCGTCTTTGCATCCTGCTTCTTTGAAGCGGTATTAGTATTCTTTGTCTGCGCCTCGTCCTTTGCTGTGACACTCTGCGCCGCTACTGCTGAAACTACACTTGAAATAGCATCTAACATCTCTCATTCCTCCCTGGTAATGTGCGTGCGGGAATCCTTTCCCGCTATACTATTATCAACCTGTATAGCGTCTGATATAGCTAAACAGTCTTTCTCTTATATTGTGTATCGGCTGTTTTGCGTCTGTTGCTTATAGCTTTAGCCGTTATTTTTTCAGCTTTCTGCCAAATATAAATGTCGAAAAATATATTACCGATGCAATAATCACTATCATCGGACCTGTTGCCACATTGGTGTAGTATGACACTGCGAGGCCGACTATACCGGAAAATACTGAAAATATCACTGAAAAGAAATGATACTCACGCATATTTTCCGAAATATTCCTTGATGAAGCCGCTGGTAATATAAGCAGAGCATTTATTATAAGTATACCTATCCACTTGATGGATAGCATAACTATGAGTGCTACAAGCACCGCAAACAGATTGTCTAGAAGACGCACATGTATGCCCTTGCTTTTTGCCACGCTTCTGTGTATGCAGATGGCGTTGAGCTTATTGAAGCAAAGAACCCAGAACACTATAGTGACCACAAAAATCACGATGAGATACACTATCTCCGTCTTTGTGATGCTTAGCACATCTCCCACCAGTATGCTTGAGTATTTGCTGAAATTGCCGCCCTTTGACAGTATCGCAAGACCTATAGCCACAGAGCACGATGAAAATACAGATATAATGGTATCTGTTGACGCTGTGTTCAGACTGCCAATCTTGTTTAAAAGAAGCGCAAACACTATCGCAAATATCACCATGGCAAGTGAGGTATCAGCCATGCCGCATACCACACCGACAGCGATTCCGGTAAGTGCCGAATGTCCGAGCGCGTCTGAAAAGTATGCCATCTTTTTGTTTACAATCATGGTTCCCATTATGCCAAATAGCGGTGTGATGATGAGCACAGCGATAAGGGCATTTCTCATGAAATCATATTGAAGCCAGGAGGTTATATTCATTTGTGCTCCTCCTCTCTCACCCAGGATTCCTCTCCTGTGTAGAAAATTCTCTCAAATTCCCTGCTCTCGAAGACTTCCTTCACAGTTCCCTGCTTTGCTACTGTCTTATCAAGCAGCACAACATGGTCTGCGTACTTTGCCACATAATCCAAATCATGTGATATGAGTATGATTGCAAGATCATAGTGAGTCTTTAAATAATCCATGGTCTTATAGAAAAGCTCCATGCCGTTTTGGTCTATTCCGGACACCGGCTCATCCAACAACAGCAGGTTCGGCTCGTCCATGATTGCCATGGAAAGAAGTACTCTCTGCAGCTGACCTCCTGAGAGGTTACACACCGGCTTGTCGATAAGCTCCTCAGCCTCAAATACCTCGAGTGTCTCCCTTATCTTTGCCTCTATCTTTTTACTCTTTGGCAGAAAAACAGGATAATTGTACTGATAGCTTGCTATGAGGTCATACACGCTGACCGGTGTATTTTTCTCGATATTAACAGACTGCGGCACATAGCCGATTTTAAGCTTAGCCATATGTCCGTCCTTAGTATCCTTGAACTCAATCGTACCGGTGTGAGGTATCTCGCCCAGTATCGCCTTTATGAGTGTAGATTTTCCGGCACCGTTTTGGCCTATTATGACATTGAAGGAGCCGCAATGTATGTGCATATTTACATCCTTAAGCACTGTCTGCTCTCCAAAGCTCACTCCAAGGTTATTTATTTTTATGCAATGAAAGCCACATGGCTGTATTATTTTCCGCATATTTTCTCCAATTTTATTTAGTAAATGCCTCTTTGATAAGCTCTATATTGTGCTCCATACCATCAAGATAGCTGTCCTTGTCGTACTCTCCCCTGTTGAGAGGGTCGATATAAACCACATGCACATCTGTCTCTCGCGATACGGTATCTCCCATGCTCTTTCCGTAGAGTTCCTCAGCGAGTATTACCGACACTCCGTCATCCTTTATGGCACCTATTACCTGCTTTATCTCACCTGCGCTGACTGAGCGTTCCTCGTCAAGGTCTAACAGGTAGCATGCATTCATGGAAAAATCATCAGCCACATACGCATAGGCCTCATGGAATATGATGATATTCTGTCCATTGGTAAGACTCTTTATGCTATTTATCTTTTCTTCAAGCACTGCAAGCTTTGCATCATATGCTTTTGCATTTGCATAATATTCATCAGCATGCTTTGCATCCTTTTCGGCAAGCCGAAAGGCAATTGTCTGAACCATGGTGCGGTAACGCGGTACGCTCATCCATGCATGGGCATTCTCATCACCATGGTCATGATCGTGCGCGCTATCTGATTCTGTGTCTGCTTCGTGGTCATGGTCGTGGTCACTGTCCGATTCTGTGTCTGCTTCGTGATCATGGTCGTGGTCACTGTCCGATTCTGCATCTGCATCGTGATCATGGTCGTGGTCACTGTCTGCATCATCCTCAGAAAGAAGTGCCACATCCTCACAGGCCTCAACCACATCAAGCTTCGGATACGCCTTTGCCACATCAGACATAAACGACTCTATACCGCCTCCGTTTATTACAAAAACATCGGCAGTGGATAAAAGCTTCATATCCTCCGGTGTGAGCTGAAAATCGTGCAGACAACCGGTCTGTGGCTCGCTTAAATTTTCGAGTCTCACGCCTTCCACCCCATCCACTATGTTTAAAGTGGCAATGTACATAGGATAGAAGGATGTCACGACAGTAAGCATATCATCAGCTTCGTCGGTATTTTTTGTATTGCCCGAAGCATTTGATGCTCCACCGGCAGTGCCTTTCGTACCTGCTGTGTGTTCATATGCCATTACCGCAAGCGTACACACTATCAATATACACAAAAACATAATGCCTACAAATTTGCATTTATTCTTCATATATTAAATATTCGCCTTTCTTTCTATAACTTTATTTCTATGGCTCTATTTCGACTTTATTTCTTTTTATGATTATTTGCGCTTTTTTTGCTCTTGGCCTTATCTCTGCGTTCTTTAGTCTTTTTGGCAACAGGCTTTCCGGTCTTCTTCCAGCGCTCCTTTTTGTGCGGCTGGGATGCAGCGGCTCTTTTTGCAGCTGATTTAGCCTCGCGCTTTGCTTCTTCCTCCTGTTTCATGGCAAGAAGCGTATCCTCGTCAAACACGAGTGAATCTATGAGATTCCAGATTTCGTCCCTGCCTTCCTTTGACATGGACGAAAACGGTATAACTACCGTGCCCGGCTTCACATGAAGCACATCCTTGATAGTCTTTATGTGTGCGGCAATCTGGCTTTTTTTCAATTTATCAGATTTGGTTGCAATGATGATCGGTGCAAAGCCCTGGTTTACCATCCAGTCATACATCATGATATCATTGTCCGATGGCTCATGCCTTATATCTATTAAAAGAAACACTGCCTGAAGCTTTTTTGAGGTGTGAAGATAGTTTTCTATCATCTGTCCCCATTTAGCTTTTATCTCGATATTGGCGTTGGCATAGCCATAGCCCGGCAGATCGACCAGATACATGGCGTCATTGACGTTGTAAAAATTGATGGTCTGCGTCTTGCCGGGCTGTGAAGAGATCCTGGCAAGTGACTTTCTGTTAATGAGCGCATTGATCAGTGACGACTTACCTACATTGGATTTGCCGGCAAATGCCACCTCATTATACTCATTGTCAGGGATTGTGCTTGTAATTCCGCAAACTGTCTCTAAATTAACACTTTTAATTACCATAATCTCTTCCTCATTTTCATTTTACAAATGCTATCTTCTCTACCTGTGAAAATTTCTCCACCGGCACGATTTCCATGCCGTCTGTTATTTCCTTTGAAATCTCCTCCAGGTCCTTTTCATTATCATTTGGAATACACACTGTTTTTATTCCGATTACTTTGGCTGCAAGCAGCTTTTCCTTGAGTCCTCCTATCGGAAGCACCCTGCCGCGCAGTGTTATCTCGCCTGTCATGGCTACATCTGCCCTGACAGCTCTGTCTGTAATAGCCGAGAGCATGGCTGTCGCCATAGTAATGCCTGCAGATGGACCGTCCTTCGGCACTGCTCCCTCGGGAATATGTATATGGATGTCATGCTTCGTATAAAACTCTGCATCAATACCATATCCTTCACTTATTGAGCGCACATAGCTAAGTGCCGCCTGCGCTGACTCCTTCATCACGTCGCCAAGCTTACCGGTGAGCACAAGCTCTCCCTTTCCCGGCAGCACATTCACCTCAACCTCGAGTGTGACACCGCCTACGCTGGTCCATGCGAGCCCTCTTACGATTCCCACCTCAGCGTGGTCATTTTTCTTCTCCGGACTGTACTTCGGATTGCCCAGATACGTCTTGAGATTGGTCTTAGTAACCTTTACAGCCGCTTCGCTATCCTTAAAGATTTCTCTTGCAGCCTTGCGGCACAGCTTGCCGATAGTCCTCTCAAGGCTTCTGACTCCTGCCTCTCTGGTGTACAGCCTGATGATGTCCTTTAAGGCACCGTCTGTTATCGTAAGCTGTTCCTTTTTAATTCCGTTTTTGCTCTTTTGCTTCTCAACCAGATGCTCCTTTGCTATGTGAAACTTCTCATTTTCAGTATAGCTTGACACCTCAATAAGCTCCATCCTGTCAAGAAGCGGCTTTGGAATGCCTGAAACCTCATTTGCCGTTGCAATAAAAAGCACCTCCGACAAATCCACAGGCATCTCAACATAATGGTCCCTGAATCTGCAGTTCTGTTCACTGTCAAGCACCTCAAGAAGAGCGGCTGATGTGTCACCCTTGTAGTCACTTGACACCTTATCTATCTCATCCAACAGCATGAGAGGATTTGAAACGCCTGCCTGTCTTAAGCCATTTACTATACGCCCCGGCATAGCGCCGATATATGTCTTTCTGTGTCCACGGATTTCTGCCTCATCGCGCACACCACCAAGAGAAATACGCACATATTTCTTCTCCAGTGCAGACGCAATTGAACGGGCTATGCTTGTCTTTCCTGTTCCCGGAGGACCTACAAGACAAATTATAGGACTCTCTCCCTTGCTTGTCAGATTTCTGACTGCCAGAAACTCGAGTATTCTCTCCTTAACATCCTTTAATCCGTAGTGATCATCATCGAGCACCTGTGCTGCATGGTCAAGATCCTTGTTATCCACAGACATCTTGTTCCACGGAAGCTCAAGTACAGTCTCTATATAGCCTCTCTCAACTGTGCTCTCTGATGAGCTGCTGCTCATATTTCTAAAGCGCTTTATCTCTTTTTTCGTCTTTTCCTTTACGTAGTCAGGCGCATCTAACTCAGATAGCTTTTTCTCATATTCATCAGCCTCCGAGTCAGCATTCTCGCCCAGCTCCTCACGTATCACACCAAGCTGTTCACGAAGCACATACTCCTTCTGATGCTTGTCCACACGAACCTTTACTTTTTTCTGAAGCTCATTCTTTATGGAAATAACCTCCACCTGGGAGAGAAGTAATGATACTATAACCTGATATCTGTCATTGATATCCTCTGCCTCAAGCACCTGCTGCTTAAGCTCATATGACACCGGCAGATTGTTGGTTACATAATCAATGAGCTTTTCAAGATCCTCATACTGATCTATCTGTCTGATAAGCTCCTTGCTGATTTTGCCGATGACTGCCGCATATCTGTGAAAAGCCTCTCTGACTCCGAGAAGCATAGCCTCCCTGAGATCCTCCGGCAGGCTGTCTTTATTACTGTCAAAATAACAGATTTCTGCCTCAAGGTACTTCTCACAACCGGTAAAGCCAAGCAGCTTTGCCCGGCTTATTCCATCTACAAGTATTCTCACAACATCATTCTGAAGTCTGACAACCTGCTTTATGTCGGCCACTATTCCCATCTGATAGAGGTCTTCCTGAGTCGGGTCCTCCCTGTCCACATTCTTTTGTGTGACAAGATAAATCTTTTGATCCTGCTCCATAGCCTCCTCGATAGCACGAAGTGAGCGCTCTCTGCTGACGTCGAAATGAGCAATCATTCCCGGCAGGATAGTAAGCCCTCTCAGCGCTACTGCAGGCATATTAATAATCTGTTCTTCCACTTGTATCTCCTGTATTTATTGCACAGCGGGCAAAACAAGCCGCTGTGCAATTTATATTATCTGATGCTGTATCTTTGGTAAAATACCACCATGTATTCACGATGCTGCCTTTTCCTCGATATATGCCTCCGGCACACACTCACCATCAAGCTTTAAGTTAGCCTCAACGATATCCTTGTCTATTACGCACTTGCTGATGCTCTTGTCTGACGGTATACGATACATAAGGTCAAGCATAACAGCCTCCATGATTGCACGAAGTCCTCTGGCTCCTGTCTTTCTCTCAAGCGCCTTGTCAGCGATGGCATTGACTGCATCGTCTGTGAACTCAAGCCCTACTCCGTCAAGCTCAAAAAGCTTGGTGTACTGCTTGATAAGCGAGTTCTTAGGCTCCTTCAATATGCGGATAAGCGCATCCCTGTCGAGTGCCTCAAGTGAGACTGTGATAGGTACACGTCCGATAAACTCAGGAATCAGTCCAAACTTCACAAAATCCTGTGGCAGTGCATGCTTAAATGCCTCTCCCACGTTAAGCTCTGTCTTTGACTTTACATCTGAGTTAAAACCGATAGATGATGTATCCATACGGCTGTCGATGATTTTTTCCAGACCATCAAATGCTCCACCGCAGATAAAAAGTATATTAGTAGTATCAATAGGAATAAGCTCCTGCTGCGGATGCTTTCTTCCGCCCTGTGGCGGTACAGATGCCTCTGTGCCCTCAAGAATCTTTAAAAGAGCCTGCTGTACACCCTCACCTGACACATCTCTGGTGATTGAGACATTCTCTGATTTCTTTGTAATTTTATCTATCTCATCTATATAAATGATACCATGCTCTGCACGCTCGATATCATAATCTGCCGCCTGAATAAGCTTTAATAGGATATTCTCCACATCCTCACCTACATATCCTGCCTCTGTAAGTGTTGTAGCATCAGCGATAGCAAATGGAACATTTATCACTCTGGCAAGTGTCTGCGCAAGAAGTGTCTTTCCTGAGCCTGTAGGTCCAAGCATGAGAATATTACTCTTCTGAAGCTCTACATCTGATGTATCACCTGCCAGAACTCTCTTATAGTGATTGTAAACAGCAACCGAAAGCACCTTCTTTGCCTGGTCCTGTCCTATTACATAATCGTCCAAAAACGCCTTAAGCTCCTCCGGAGTAACAAGATTTATATCATCCTTAGCGCTGCTCTTGTCCTCATGGCCCTCTACGCCCTCTTCTTCAAGAATCTCAGCACATATATCTATACACTCATCGCAGATAAAGGCTCCATTAGGTCCGGAAATCAAACGATTTACCTGGTCCTGTGTCTTACCGCAAAATGAGCAGCGAATCTTTCCGTCGTTTTTTCCTGCCATTATTAACTCCTTTTATTGCACGAGGGCATCCCATATGGGGTACCCTCTTAAATTCATCTAACTTCTGATTATCTGTTTGTTATTACACTGTCTATGAGACCATACTCAGCTGCTTCCTGTGCTGACATATAGTTGTCACGCTCTGTATCAGCTGCAATTGTCTCGTATGCCTTGCCTGTATTTGCTGCTAAAATCTCGTTTAATCTCTTCTTTGTCTTTAAAATATTCTCTGCAGCAATCTGAATCTCAGTAGCCTGACCCTTTGCACCGCCTGATGGCTGGTGAATCATAATCTCCGCATTTGGAAGAGCATATCTCTTGCCCTTTGCACCACCTGCAAGAAGAAAAGCCCCCATGCTGGCTGCAAGACCGATACAGATTGTTGAAACATCACACTTGATGTACTGCATAGTATCGTAAATAGCAAGTCCTGCTGTAACCATTCCACCCGGTGAATTGATGTAAAGGTGGATATCCTTATTCGGATCCTCAGACTCAAGGAATAAAAGCTGAGCAACAACAAGGCTGGCTGTTGTCTCGTTTACTTCCTCTCCAAGGAAAATGATACGATCTTTTAATAATCTGGAGTAAATGTCGTAGTTGCGCTCTCCTCTGCTGGTCTGTTCAATGACATATGGTACTAAACTCATATAAAATGCCTCCTTTATAAAAGCTCAAAAGACCGGCTCAGAAAATAGGCTTCTGAGCCAGTCCATCAAATTTTGATTCAAAAAATCTTATTCTTCTGTAGACTCTTCTGCATCAGCCTTTTTCTTTGCCTTTGCACGCTCTTTAACGTTGTCCATGACAAGATCTACAGCCTTTGTGATAGCAAGGTCTTTCTTCATAGACTCCTTCTCAGCATCTCCCATGTACTCTTTAAGCTTATCAGCCTCCATGCCGTATGCCTTAGCCATCTTCTCTACCTCAGCATCGATATCTGCATCAGTAACCTCGATGTTCTCCTCCTTGGCAATCTGCTCAAGTACAAGGCTGCTCTGGATACGTGTTGTAGCCTCTGGACGAACCTGATCCTTAAGCTGGTCAACTGTCATACCTGAGAACTGTAAGTACTGCTCCATTGTAAGACCGCTCTGTGCGATTCTCTGAGCAAACTCCTCAACCATTGTCTCACACTGTGTCTCAATCATTGCCTCAGGAAGATCCATCTTTGACTTGTCGATAATCTTCTGGATAGCCTCATCCTCTTTAGTCTTCTTAGCTTCTGTCTCTTTCTTCTCTGTGAGGTTCTTTTTGATTTCCTCTTTGTACTCAGCTAATGTATCAACACCTGCTGCATCCTGTGCAAACTCATCATCAAGCTCTGGAAGCTCCTTAGCCTTGATCTCGTTGATCTTAACCTTGAATGTAGCCGGCTTTCCTGCAAGGTCTGCTGCCTGATACTTCTCAGGGAATGTTACATTGACCTCAACCTCATCGCCTGTGTTCTTACCTACTAACTGATCCTCGAATGTATCGATGAATGTGTGTGAACCGATCTCTAATGGATGATTCTCACCCTTTCCACCCTCGAATGCTACTCCGTCAACAAATCCCTCGAAGTCAATAACTGCTGTATCTCCCTCTGCTACAGGACGATCTGTAACTGTAACTGTTCTTGCATTTTTGTTTCTCTGGTTCTCAAGCTCAGCGTCAACCTCTTCATCAGAAACTGATGTGTCGATCTTTGTAACTGTAACGCCCATGTACTTACCAAGAGTAACCTCAGGTCTTACAGCAACCTCTGCTGTGTAGATGAAAGGCTGTCCCTTCTCAATCTGAGTAACCTCAACTGTTGGGCGTGAAACAATGTCAACACCGCTCTCGTCAACTGCACCTGCGTATGTCTGCTGCATAAGAATGTTTGCTGCATCCTCGTAGAACACACCTGCTCCATACATTTTCTCAATCATAGCTCTTGGCACTTTTCCTTTACGGAATCCAGGTACACTAATCTGTTTCTTCTGCTTCTGATATGCAGAATCCAATGCTTTCTCTAATTCCTCAGCTGCTACCTCAATAGTAAGCTTCGCCATATTATGCTCTAAATTCTCAACCTGTACACTCATGTCAATCGTTATCCTCCTTAAAAATATATATGAATGGTATGTACATCAAATGTAATGTGGGCATGCTTTTTAAACTGCTAAGCCCAGTCATTGGATGATTATAACACAACAAATCCACTATTTCCAGTGTTTTTTACATTAAATTTGCTTTTGTGTATAATTCCATAAATTGTCAGCAATACCAAAACATATTTTTGTCATTTTACGGCATAATATTTCCATACACATACAGCTTGTGTATAACGTTTTAAAAGGAGGTATTGCATTATGGCAGCATCAAGTAGTAAAAAGGCTTCTGTACCGGAGGCAAAAGAGGCTATGAGCCGTTTCAAGGAAGAGGTTGCTTCAGAGCTTGGAGTTCCTTTAAAGGAGGGCTACAACGGTGACCTTACTTCTAAGCAGGCCGGTTCAATCGGTGGCGAGATGGTCAAGCAGATGATCATGAAGCAGGAGCAGCAGATGAAATAAGCTCTGCAATAGCAGGCTTCAAATGTACGCTTCAAATGCAAGCATAAAAAGAGGCTGCGCACCATGGGGTTGGTGTGTGACCTCTTTTGTTATAATACTAATAATATGATTATTTGCTGAACGTTGTATTAGTATACCAGTCCCTGTCGAATATGCTCTACTGTGGCATCGTCTGTGAAGTATCTGACAAGCTCGAGTGCAAACGCAATAGCTGTTCCCATTCCACGACTTGTAATCACATTGCCGTCCACAACAACAGGCTGCTCAAGCCACTGTGCTCCGAGCAGCTTTTCCTCAAAGCCCGGATGACAGGTAGCCTTTTTGCCCTCAAGTATATGATTCTCACCGAGCACGCTAGGCGCTGCACATATCGCTGCAACAAGTTTTCCCTCAGCGGCAAATCTCTTAATTGTCTTTACTACGGTCTCATCCGCGCCAAGGTTTAATGTACCCGGCATGCCTCCCGGCAGTACGATTGCATCGTAGCTGTCAAAATCAGCCTGCGCCTTTGTGGTATCTGTCTTAAATGTCACCTGATGAGAGCTTGTCACCTCAGCTTTTTCTGTGATTGATATGGTCTCAATCTCAAGCTTTGCTCTTCTAACTATATCGACCACCGTAAGTCCTTCAATCTCCTCACAGCCGTCTGCCATAAAAATTCCTACTTTAATCATATTTTTCTCCTTTATTTTTCTTTGATAATACTATAAAAAGCTACGGTTCGTCCTTGAATTTTTAAATACCGGTCATTATAATCATATATAAATGATATGAGGGTAAACCAAAAGTATAAACCGTAACTATAAATCTACCAGTAACCTGAAAGGATATACCATGGAAATCGAAAGAAAATACTTACTTAAACAGCTTCCTTCCAATTTAGACAGCTACACGAGCAAAAAAATCGCCCAGGGCTATCTGTGCACCTCGCCTGTTGTCAGAGTCAGACGCTCAAATGACAGCTATTATATGACCTACAAGGGAGCCGGTCTTATGGTGCGCGAGGAGTACAATCTTCCTCTCACAAAAGAAGCCTACGACCATCTTGTCCAAAAGATTGATGGTCGTCTCATCGAAAAGACACGCTATCTCATACCTCTTGACGGTGGTCTGACCGCTGAGCTTGATATATTTGAGGGTGATCTGGCTCCTCTTACACTTGTGGAGGTTGAATTCGACTCTGTTGACGCAGCAAATGAATTCACAGCACCTGACTGGTTTGGCGAGGATGTCACTGAATCCGGCAAATATCACAACAGCTATCTGAGCCGATTGGAAAATTCATAGTACTGCCTGGTCTTTATCGTATTCTTTAAATCATCATACCGCTTTTGCAATGGGCCCTCAGGAACTACAACATCCATAACCACCGCTATGTCATCTATAAGGCGGTCGGTTATGGTATCCCTCATTGAAATAAGTATATTGTACTTCTCTTCAAAGGTATCCGCATCAAGGAACTCCAGCAAACGCGGATCCGGTGCCTGGCCTTCATCTGCATCTGATACCGGCTCATGACATGTCTGCGCCTTAACGCTCACGGCTTCAGGCTCATTAGCTGCAATCTCATTAAGCGTGATCTTTTCAAATCTGTATTTCTGCTTCACATCAGGATATTTCTCATGGTCCACCTCGCTTACAAACATATCGAGTGGTCTGGCGTATATCCCAAAATCATCATATAAAGCCTGATAAATCACAAGCTTTTCCCCTGTCTCTGAATGTGTCGCCACTGTAACTATCTGATACAGCTTATTCTTAAAGTGCCTGTAAAGCTCTCCGGGCTTTGGTGTTTGGTCCATCATTTTTGCCTCTCTTCCTGTTATTTAAAAGTTGTTAATCATGTCTAAGCCTTCCCCAAGGAAATCTCTCTCAAACTCCAGATTACCGCTGTATCCCATGGCAATCAGATCCTCAACACTGCCAAACATGCTCTGTGTCTCAGCCTCTATCACCTTTGCACCGTCTGCAGCCTTGGTATGCAGTGTCTGGCAGTTTCTTGAGTGCTCCTGAGCCATTCTCTGCTGTGCCTCGCTATGTCCGTGCATAGCCTCAAGCTCTTTTTGTGTCGTATCATCCGCAAAGCGTGCGTTATTTTTCACGGCCCTCTGCACTATATCCGGATTGCTCTGCTGCATCTGTGGCTGTGGTCTCTGCTGATATGTCTGGTTCAATGCATTCATACCCGACTGAACTGTATTCTGCATGCTGTTCCATATCTGCTGCATCTGCTTCTGCTGCGGTCTTGGTTTGTTTGGCTGCGTATTTTTGCTGCCTGCGCTCTTTGATTTTTTGTTAATGTAAAAAACAGCTCCTAAGATAATTGCCCAAATTATAACATCCATATTCTGCTCCTTTATCAATCTGCATTTTCTATGTCAATCCCTGAATATCCTGCACATATCGCGCAGTATGTATTCTGCTGTCTGTTCCGGCTCCCATTGCTTTGTAACACCCACAAGCAGCGGATTAAGCTCCGACAGTATCCTTGCCGTGCGCCGGTCTGTCGTGCCCTCATACTTATCGTTTATGGCCTCAGCCTGCTTCACACATGCCTCAAGCTGCTTTAATATATCCTTCCAGAACTCCTCGTAATATATCTCATGCACTCTCTTAGTCTTTTGTGTGAAATTTAGCTCTGCAAGCTCTTTGTTGCTGTGCCCCAGATAGAAATATGACAGAGCAAACAAATCAGGCTTTTTCCTTTCAAGCCCCTCATTTGTCAGGTGTATCAGATTCTCTATCTCACTCTGTAAAATGATACCGTTGTCAAAGGATGACAGATATCTCTCCCCCTGCTTTACAACAGAGTCCAGAGTCGTGTGAAAATCCGTGTCTGCCTTGCTGATTAAAAATTCATCGTCAAACATGCCGCTTTTCGCTTTGCAAGCCTTTATCAGCTCTCCAAAGTGCTTCCGGTCGGTTCCTGTGAGCTCACTATACCCGATAACTTGTTGCTCAAGCTCCTTTAAATCTGAAAGCAGGCTGCTTAAGCCTGTCTTCACGCCATAATAGCGCTTTGCAACACCGGAGGAATTCTTTTTGGTTTTGACATACAGCTTAAGCCAGCTGTTGACCACTGTCATGTCGGCACCTGCCGTATCCATCGCTGTCTTAAATTTCTTTTCCGTATCACTTAGTCCTAAAATCATCACACACCCTCAAACATCATTCTAAAACTATATAATAACAATTCTACACCATTATCATATTTTTTTAAAGAGCCTTTTTTCGCTCTGAAAAGCCCACTTTAAACGAAAAAAAGGAAGCCATACAATAGCTGTATGACTTCCTATATACTCTGCATGTTATTCGCATCGTCGTGCGAATGGCACGAGCGGCTTTGTTATGATAGCAAAATCAGACTAACGACCGAACTGCATATCGTTGTTACCTGATTTTGTTGTGAACATCTCAAGCATGTTGATTGGATCGTTGTAATCCATAAGCCATCCCTCACGGGCGAAATCAAACTGTCCGTCCTTACGGCTGTTAAGGAATACGTTCCACTCCTGCTGCTCAACCTTTAAGTTGATACCTACCTTTGAAAGATCAGCCTGGATAGCCTCACCAATCTTTACATTGGCCTCTGAGTTGTTTACGAGGTATGAGAACTCGATAGTCTGGTTTACCTGACCTGTGCTCTCATCTAATAATCCGATAGAAGCAAGAAGCTCTTTAGCCTCCTCAAAGTTCTTATCGTAATCTGTGCTGTAGTAGTCCTTGTTCTTGAACTCGCCACCGTTACCATCTGTAACACCCTCTGGGATAAATGTTGTGGCAATCTTCTGTCCGCCCTGGGCGATTGTATCGATGATGTACTGACGATCGATAAGAAGACAGATTGCTTTTCTGAATACCTTAGCCTGGTCAGCATCTAATCCAAGTTCTGAGTAGAGCTTAGAGTTGATGTTGAAGCCTGCGTAGTATGTTCCAAGGTTATCTACTGTGTAGAACTCGCTTGTCTTCTTAGCTGCCTCAATCTCTGCTGTAGGAATTGAATCAATAAAATCAAGGTCACCGTTCTGGTAAGCTGTGTAAGCTGAAACATCATCAGATGTAAGCATTACGTTCATCTCATCAACTGTTACATTGTCAGCATCCCAGTAGTTAGGATTCTTAACATATGTCATGCTTGAATCATGTTTCCACTCCTTGAGTGTGAATGCACCGTTTGTAACAAACTTGTCGCTTGCATCGTTTGCCCAGTCATCATTTCCCTCTACTGACTTCTGGTTTACAGGGAAGAAGAATGGGAATGCACATAAGTCAAGGAAGTATGGTGTAACTGCCTTAAGCTTGACTGTAAGAGTCTTTCCATCATCAGAAGCAACTACATCATCAGCAGCAAGCCCCTTTGTATCATCATATCCTGCGAATACTGCGCAAAGGTAGCTGTAATCTGCAGCTGTCTTAGGATCTGCAGCTCTCCTCCAAGACCACTCGAAATCCTTTGCAGTAAGCTCATCACCATTTGACCACTTAAGACCGTCACGCATTGTGAATGTGTATGTGAGGCCATCCTCAGAAACCTCATAGCTCTCTGCACATGCAGGCTCAAGCTTGCCCTCAGCGTTGTAACGCATAAGACCCTCAAAGCTGTTTACTGCAAGACATCCGCCGTCAACAGTACTGTTTAATGCAGGATCGATATGATCAGGCTCTGATGCCATGAAGATGTTTAACTTTCCGGCATTCTTTGTGTTCTTTGCATTGTAGAAGTATTTCATACCCTCTACTGTTGAGTATACGTCTGTAACATAATCCTTGAGCATATACTGGTCATTGTAGTAGTAAAGTGGAATAACACACCATGTATCCATAAGCATATCCTCTGCCTGGTGCATCATCTCTGCACGCTTTGCAAGATCTGCTTCTGTACGGATAGATTCTACTAACTCATCATAGCCTGTCCAGTCTACGCCTGCTGATACAGAAGTATGAGAAGTGCCGTTAGCAGATGTGTCGTTAGTAGATATTTTGCTCTCGCTCTTGCTTCCACAAGCAGTCATGCCAAGTGCCATAGCTGCAACAAGAGTAAGTGCTACTAATCTCTTTTTCATCTTTCTTCCTCCTAATTAATTAATATGAAAATAAATTTATGTTAGAACCGGCACAAGTGACTTAAGCTATATGCCGGTAAAAACCTTATATTAACGGTTGAAGCATGCAACCATATGTCCGTTTCCTCTGTCTGTAAGCTCCGGACGTGCTGCAGCACACTGCTCTGTCGCGTATTTACAGCGCGAACGGAATGGACAACCGCTAGGCATGCGAAGAGGTGAAGGGACATCTCCCTCAAGCACGATTCGCTTGCTGTGTCTGGCAGTCTCAGGATCCGGAATCGGAACCGCTGAAAGCAGCGACTGTGTGTACGGATGGATTGGATTGTCCATCAGCTCATCTGCATCTGCAAGCTCCATCATATGACCTAAGTACATAACAGCTATTCTGTCAGAGATATGCTGCACTACAAGCAGATCGTGCGCTATAAACAGGTATGATAACCCTCTCTCCTTCTGCAGATCCTCAAACATGTTGACTACCTGGGCCTGAATTGAAACATCAAGTGCCGATACCGGCTCATCACATACGATAAACTTCGGATCTACTGCAAGCGCTCTTGCTATTCCGATACGCTGTCTCTGTCCACCCGAAAACTCATGTGCATAGCGTGTGGCATGGTCTGCGTTTAGTCCAACTGTCTCCATGAGATCCATAATCATCTCATGTCGCTCTTTCTTGCTATTGTAAAGCTTGTGCACATCGAGAGGCTCTCCGATGATATCCTCAACCGTCATACGAGGGTTGAGTGATGAATACGGATCCTGGAATACCATCTGCATCTGCTTACGGTAAGGATGCATATTCACATCTATCTTCTTCTCACTGTCAAACAATACATTGCCGTCGAACTCAATGCGTCCTGCTGTAGGCTGATACAGACGTAAAAGAGTACGTCCTACGGTTGTCTTTCCACAGCCTGACTCTCCAACAAGTCCAAGCGTCTCACCCGGCTTTATGGCAAATGACACATCATCGACTGCCTTTAATTCCATCTTTTTAAATCCGTCATGAACAGGGAAATACTGCTTCAAATGGTCTACCTTGAGCAGGTACTCGTTGTTATTTGTCTCATTACTCATTTGATTTTCCCTCCTCCATCATATTCTTAATATTCATCCAGCATGATGCGAGATGATCCTCTCCAACCCAGATTTCCTCCGGCTTTTCGGTGAGACATATCTTCATAGCGGCATCACAGCGAGGGCAGAATGCACAGCCCTTTGGCATGTTGAGCATATTGATTGGTGTGCCTCCGATAGGAACAAGCCTGGTTTTTGAATTGGTCTTTGTAGGGATTGAACGAAGCAGTCCCTTTGTGTACTCATGCGCCGGGCTGTAGAATATGGCATCTGCTGTTCCTCTCTCACACACACGACCGCCGTACATAACTATGATCTCGTCACACATTGAAGCAATGACACCCAGATCATGTGTAACCATGATGATTGCCATGCCAAGCTTTTCCTGCAGTGACTGCATAAGCTCAAGAATCTGTGCCTGGATAGTCACATCAAGAGCTGTTGTCGGCTCATCTGCGATAAGGATATCCGGCTCACAGGCTAATGCCATAGCTATCATGACACGCTGTCTCATACCACCCGAAAGCTCATGAGGGTACTGATTTACACGCTTCTCAGGCTCATTAACGCCTACAAGTGTGAGCATCTCTATAGCGCGCTCCTTTGCTTCCTTCTTTGTACGGTCTGTGTGAAGAAGCACTGCCTCCTCAAGCTGGTAGCCTACCGTAAATACCGGATTAAGCGATGTCATAGGATCCTGGAAAATGATTGAACAGCATTTTCCTCTGAAATCTGCCATTTTCTTTTTGTTCAATTTGGTGATATCCTCACCCTTATATTTTACTGAGCCGCCTGTGATGGCACCATTCTCAGCAAGAATCTGCATGATTGAATATGCTGTAACTGACTTTCCTGAGCCTGACTCTCCTACGATTCCAAGAGTCTTTCCCGGCTCAAGCTTAAAGCTGACACCGTTTACAGCTGATACGTCTCCGTTATCGGTCTTGAAGGTAGTGTGCAGATCAGATACTTCAAGAACAAACTTATTATCTTCCATCTTACTCACTCCTTACTATTTCGATAATTTAGGGTCAAATGCATCTCTTAAGCCGTCACCGATAAGATTCAATGTAAGAACAATGATACAAATCGTAAGCGCCGGAAAAATAAGACGCAATGGGTAGCTCTGGAGTCCGCCACGCGCTGTATTTGCCAACGAACCAAGTGAAGGCATAGGAGCCGAAACACCAAGTCCGATAAATGACAGATAACTCTCAGTAAAGATAGCTGATGGTATCTGAAGCGCTGTAGTAATGATGATTACTGACAGACAGTTCGGTAAAATGTGTTTTCTGATAGTGCGGGCTGATGATGTTCCGATACACTTTGCTGCGAGAATGTACTCATTCTGCTTGATGGTAAGAATCTGACCTCTTATAAGTCTTGCCATTCCTACCCAGTAAAGCAATCCAAACACTATGAAAAGTGCAATCATGTTGACACCGAGCTTTGAAAGCACTGTACCCTTTATTACAGGTGTCAGCACCTCATTTAATACAACTGCGAGTAAAATGATGAGCAGCATATCCGGCAATGAATAAATGATATCTACTATTCTCATCATAACCATATCTACCTTGCCACCGCAGAAGCCTGATACGGAACCGTAAATGATACCGATTATAAGCACAAGCAGTGATGCAAACACACCGACTCCCAGCGATACACGAGCTCCGTAAACAACACGGATAAAATAGTCTCTTCCGAGCTCATCTGTGCCAAAAATGTGCGGGAAAAGCTTCTCACCTGCATCAATCTGTGCCTGCTCAGCCTCGCTGTACTGGAAAGGTCCTAAGTTCTGTGCACCCTTAACGATATCTGCATAGCCGTAAGGCACAATCTTTGGTGCCAGAAGAATAACCAAAATAAGTAAAACCAAAACTATAATAGAACCCATAGCCAGTGGATTTTTGCGGAGTCTCTTAAGACCATCCTTCAAGAAGGTAGTTGACTCACCCATAACCTCCTGCTGGCGTTTTTCTTCATCTGATGCCTTGGCAAAATCCTTCATATCGAACTTGCTAAGGTCAATCTGTGTGGAGAAAGGAGCTCTCTTCATATTATCTTTCATCTTTATCTCTCCTTAATCAAGCTTAATACGTGGATCAATCACTTTGTATACAATATCTGTAATGAGGTTCGCGCCTACCATGATGACAGCAAGGAAAAGTGTTGTAGCCATAATCATTGTGTAATCACGGTTTGTGATACAGCTTACGAACTTGGAACCGAGTCCTCCGATATTGAAAATACTCTCAATAACCATTGAACCTGTGAGGATACCACCAATCATAGGTCCCACATATGTGATGACCGGAATGAGCGCATTACGAAGCGCATGTACAAATATAATCTTGTACTGATGTACACCCTTGGCCTTTGCCGTACGGATGTAATCCTGTCCGAGTGCATCAAGCATTGAAGTCTTTGTAAGTCTTGTAATATATGCCATCGGTGAAAGTGACAGTGACAGCACCGGAAGTAATACCATGTTGCTTCCTGAGCTGAAGGCCTGCACCACACCAAGCTTTATACAGAAGAAATAAAGTAATAACGTAGCGATGACAAATGACGGCATCGACGTAATCAGTGTGACGAAGAATACTATAACTCGATCCGGCCACCTGTTTCGCATCAGCGCTGCTATCGAACCGAGCACCACTCCGAATACTATCGCAGTGAGCGCCGCTAAGAGTCCAAGCTTCGCTGAAATCGGGAAGCTCTCCCCAATGATATCTGAGATCGGACGGTCTGTCTTAAGACTAACACCGAAATCTCCGTGCAGCACGCCTGCCATGTAGTTCTTGTACTGGACTATAAGTGGCTGATCCAGTCCGTAGCGTGCCTCAAGCTCTTTCATTACCGCCGGACTCTTTGCCTTCTCCGAATTGAATGGACCACCCGGAATTGCATTCATGGCAAAGAATGTAATAAGACTGATAATGAAGATTGTAAAAATCGCGAGAATAACTCTCTTTACAATGTACTTACCCATATTTTTCTCTCCCTCTTGGATTTGTATCGATAATGCATTATTTTTATTTTTTAAAGCATTATCACTGCACCACGTCAAAGTATTTTGTCTAATACGCAAAAAAGTGCGAATGACGTCATTGTCATTACACACTCCCTAATCTTGCTGTCTGATACAACTGTCGTTCTGACGCGAACAATTCTTTTTTATTATACACAGAAATCATACTTTGTCAATTGGATATATTTTCCTATATTATTTTTATTTTTGCATAAAAATTAGTCATATTTTTATAATACTCATTAATAAGGGCAGTTTATGCAGTCTATAAGCGTTATTTATACATTTTTATTCATTTTTATTTTTGCATTAATATATTAATTTTCAGTGCATGATTACTTTGAATTGTTAAGTACCGGCGTTATTCTGGCATTAAATGGGTATTTGGTGTATAATTACTTATCATTATATATCAAGGAGCCACCTATGCTTACATACGACGATGCACTCAATCTCAACTACTATAAAAAAACAACCTTTACCGGCTGGATGAACGGCATGCGCTTTCTCATAAAGCGTGAGGAGCCTGTCATCAAGGAAGCCACCGAGGATACTCCCGAGGAAAAGGGTGAGCCAATCTTTCATGCATGGATATGGCCGGGGCCGTATATTTTTGACCTGACTGACGACAGCAAAAAAACGGACAATACCTTTCCATTTACAGATGACGGTAAAAAACAGTGTGTAGACTGGATTAATGAGGTCATCAGTGCGCACTCAAACGAATATCCGAAAAATAAAACAGATGGAGAAAACCTCTAAAAAACTCTTGACTTCTCACCAAAAATATTGTAGTATACGTTTTGTGCAAAACACAAGGGCTTGTAGCTCAGCCGGTTAGAGCGCACGCCTGATAAGCGTGAGGTCGGAAGTTCGAGTCTTCTCAAGCCCATCCTTGTAATAAGCGTATTATGAAAGCCACGGATTGCTCCGTGGCTTTTGTTTTATGTGTATCTACACCTGCACAATGTGTCCGTGTCTGCCTATTCCTTTAAAAAATCCAGCATTAATTCCATCATACTTTTTTGAACTGCACTCAGAAATCATAAGCTGCTGCTTGTATTTGTAATCATCCCACTCGAGAATTGCTGTGACGTAGGGCTGTTCCTCCATTACACGCACAGTCGTATTTTTCTTTGAAAACACAGGGTATTTTCCGGTGTATCCCTTTTGAAGCAGCTCCTGTTCAAGCGCTTTACGCTTTTCTTTTATGCGTTCATTTATCTGATTTCCGTAATTTCTCTCCGGATAATCCTTTGATGCCTTTATCACAAGCTTATAAATATACTGATAAAGCGGTACTCTTTTTGCATCGGCTAAATGTCTGCTCAAAAGCTTTTCCGTTTTCTCACATGGATTTGCCCTGTAGCGTGCAATGAGCTTAAGATAATCAATGTCCGAAACCTCCCTGCAAAGCTCCTCCATAATGTCTATTCCCTCTACACGGGCCGGAAAATGATACTCCATCAAATCGCCGGGTACCGGTGTCCATCTGCGAAACGGTGCAAAGTAAATAAGGCTCTGGATAAAGCATTCTGTCTCGTTGCAGTATTCCTTTCCCATGTACATATACTTATCAGCGATGGTTCCTACCATATATACAAGCATGCGCCACTGCTCCTGTCCCTTTACCCAGAAATGTCCTATTTCATGGTATTTAAAGCATGCCTCATGCACATGCAAATTATCAAACCAGAGTGTCATCACATTGTCCTGCTGGTGAAGAATGAGTCCATAACCTTTTTCACTTCCTAAAACCAACGATGCCGAAATAATTTCTTCCTCGCTATGATAATCGCCCTTTAACACTGCATTTTCCACAGTCAGATAGCATTCCACCGCGTCATTCATGATATATGGGATTATATATTTGTCGTCACTTCTGCATATATCAAATGAACCGTAATCAAAGAGCTCTGCGAGCATGTAAAATGCGCGTGGCATATCCTCTTTTAAGCCAGGAAGTGCTTTTACTAAATCCTTGTAAGCCTGCATTGTGGTATCCTTTCGTATAGGAAAAATGATAAAAAAATAAGAATTTCAGAAGTAATAAAAACCTCTGAAACCCTTGTAAATAGTACGGGCAACAGGACTTGAACCTGCACGGTCTCCCACTAGAACCTAAATCTAGCGCGTCTGCCAATTCCGCCATGCCCGCAAACACTTTGACAGTATATCATTTTGTTTCATGTGTGTCAATATTATTTATCACATTACAAAAGTGAACTATTCACATTCAAACAGTATTTCCACAACAAACCGCTTCCCCTCAAGCCTTGCTTCAATACTTCCGCCCATTCTCTCCACAAGCTCCTTTGCAATCGAAAGCCCAAGCCCGCTCGATGATATACTCCTCGCCTCATCGGCTTTGTAAAAGCGCTCAAACACCTTGTCCACGTCTATATCATCAGGATTTTTTACATCATTTGAAACCAAAATATGGACAATCCTATTTTTTGAAGTACGCTCGTCATCTGAAGCCCTGCAATTGCACGAATCCTGCTGCCTCATCTGTATGCAGATGCTCTTCTGCCCATGCACCAGCGCATTTTTTATTACATTCTGAAACACCCGCCTGAGCGCCTGCACATTTGCAGTGATAAATATCGTGTCCTCACATATATCAAGTGACGGCTCAATGCCCTGCTTTTTCCACTCCTCATAATACGAAAACACGGTCTGCTTTAAAAGTCTGCTGACACAGCAATTAGACAGCTCTAGCTTGAAGCTGTCATTTTTAAGCTTTGTGAACATGAAAAGCTCCTCGAGCATATCCTTAAGGCTTGTGATGCGCTCCTGGATGATATTTATATAATGCTCCTGCGCGCTCTTGTCAGTCTCATCCCTAAGCAGCTGAAAATAGCCGTCCAGCGAGGTAAGCGGAGTGCGGATATCGTGCGACAGGTTTGTGTACGTGTCAGATATCATCTGCTCCTTTTTCGCTGCTGCCTCACGCTGCCTGTGCCATTGCTCTAAAAATCTGTTTATACGCTCCTTAAGCCTTCCGATATCAGCCATGTTGGTATCGGTTAAAAGGAGCATATTTGTATCCTTTTCGCATAAAAAATCAAGCTGTTCGTTAATGTCACGAAGCTGTGCCCTTATTTTTACGAGCACAGCTATTAAGACAGCTACCGAAACTGCAAGTATTACAGTCAGTATTTTCCAAATCATGTTTTATTCCTCATTCAAAACACATTATATATCCCTGCGTTTAAATACACCGTACACTGCAATCAGTGACACCACTGCCCACACAGCGGCTACCGCAAATGCACCGCCTACTGTCTTTGCAGACGCACTCAGATCAAGCTCAGAAATCTGATTAACAATAAGGTAATCATTTATATCAAAGTTCTTTACTCCAATTTTTTCAATAAGTATATTGATTCCACTGAAAATCAGTGTAAAGATACCTGTACACATGCACACAGCGATAATCATGCTGATTACATTGTTTTTTATAATGATTGCCATTGCCATGACAAAATATACAAATAAAAGTGTGACCACATACTGGCTGCCAAGCATCTTAAAGAAGTCTGCTGCATCTCCGAATTCTGCTCCATGTAAAAACAGCGGTGTCGCAATACACTGGACAATCACATCAAGTGCCATAGCCACAAAGGTAAATACCGAAAGCGCTATCATCTTTGAAAACAGCAGCACTCCACGGCACTTCACCTGTCCGCCTACGCTCTTTATATAGCCGCTGTTTAGGTCTGCTGTTGAAAAGAGCACCGTAAATATTGCAAGTAAAAGTGCCAGGTCAAGACCCGCTATATCGCTTTCAACCATATCTGCTATGGTCGGTACCTCATCTGACATGTCGGATTCATCCATTTCAAGCCCGACTGTTGCCGTTGGTCCATTTGACGATTCCGCTGATGCTGTATCGTATTCATCTGCTATCTCACTGTCTGACTCACTTACCATAGTGACATCATCAGTTGTTTCCACGATGCTCTCTGTCGCCATGCTTCTGACAAGAGCTGTCATACCGCTCATAGCTATTGCGAGTGCCATAGCTATTACAAGTATAACATAAGCTGACTTTGTATGTATCAGTCTGTAAATATCCATTCTTACCGCATTAAACATTTGTCGCACCTCCTGTGATACTAAGGAAATATGTCTCAAGCTCCATTCCTGTGACCGCTAGCTGTGCCACCGAAACTCCTGCTGTGACCAGCGCTGTATTTAAGGCGGCGCTATCATTCAGGCGCTCATAGACATATATATGATTTTTGTCCACTATCATGTAGTGCACAAAGCCCATCTTATCGAGCACAGGCACTGCTTTATTTGGATTGTCCACTGTCAGTGTAATCTTCTCACTGCACTTGGAAAGCAGCTCCTCTCTGGTAATTTCCTGAAGCAGGGCTCCATTATTTATAATGCCGTAATCTGTGGCAAGCTTTGAAAGCTCCTCCAATATATGGCTTGAAATAAACACAGTCATATCCTGCTGTGCACACAGATTCTGAATCGTATCACGCACCTCTGCAATTCCCTGTGGATCAAGTCCGTTGATAGGCTCATCAAGCACTAAAAGGTCAGGCTCTCCAACCAGCGCCATGCCGATTCCAAGCCTCTGCTTCATACCAAGTGAAAAATTCTTTGTCTTTTTCTTTCCCACATTTAACAGACCTACCTTATCAAGTATGCCCTCTGCATAGCCCTTTTTACTGATGCCGAAGAGACGGCACTTCATCTCGATATTTTCCTTCGCCGTCATGTTTGGATATACACCCGGTGCCTCAATCAGGCAGCCCACTCTTGAGCGTACCTTTGACAAATCCTTTCCAGCGTATCCAAACATGGATATCTCTCCGCTTGTCGGCTTTGCCAGACCACCGATCATTCTCATACAGGTAGTCTTGCCGGCACCGTTTCTGCCGATAAATCCATAGATTGCACCCTTTTTGATGTGGATATCCACATTGTCAACTGCCTTCTGGTGCCCATACTGCTTGGTCAGTGCCTTTGTCTGCAATAATATTTCACTCACAATCAAATCTCCTTTTCTTTTATTCCTTAGCAACCCTTTAATCATAATATAAATGTAAAATCCTAATACATCGCTAACAAAAAGTAAAAAAAGAGTAAAGCTTGTTTACCTTTACTCTTTCATTTTGTAACCGATGCCCCACACTGTCTCTATGTACTCGTCATCGGTCAGCTTTTTTATCTTCTTTCTGATATTGCTGATGTGCACATCAAGAGTCTTTGTCTCGCCAATATACGGCTCATCCCAGGCATATTCAAATATGTCCTCCTTGGCAAACACCTGTCTGGGATGCGCCATGAGAAGCTCGAGTATGGCAAACTCCTGCTTTGTGATGCCGTCAACAGCATCATCAGCTACATAAAGCTGTCTTGAAATCCGATCGAGCACAAGCTGTCTGTGCTCTATTTTAACGGGTCCCGCTATGTATGTATTTGCAGTATCTCCCTGCCCGGTCTCATTTTCTGCTTTTGTCTGGTTTTCCCCTGCCTGGCCCGACTTTGAAGGCACATCTGCCACCGCATGACGCAGCTGCACAGCCACTCTGGCAACGACCTCCTTTATCTCAAACGGCTTTGTGATGTAATCATCAGCGCCTGCCACGAGCAGATTGATTTTCTCATCCAGCTCATCCTTTGCCGTAAGTATTATCACCGGAAGTGACGCATCCATCTGCCGTATCCGTGCCAGAAGCTCCTCCCCTGAAAGCCCCGGAAGCATCAGATCCAATAGCACAAGCGCATAAGCTTCCCTGTCCAGCTTAAGCAAAAGCTCTCCCTCTGTGCCTGACCATGCCTGTCTTGTCCTATATCCGGCTTTTGAAAGCGCTGTCGCAAGCAGATCATTAATGTCCTTGTCATCCTCTATTATGAGTATCTCCCCGGATTTGTTGTCTGTCATAATATTCCCTTTCTATATCTATTGTACCGTTTCTATGAATCCGCCTGCTTCTTTGACGGATCCGGATAGATTGGCTCACAGAAATGCACTGTGTATTCCTGCACATAAAAACCATCTGCATCGATTACATCGCTGTCACTCATAGTGATAAACACCGGAAGCACCGGCTTATTATTCCTTGCAGCAAATGTAAAAGAAGTGCAGAAATCGCCTTCCTGCACTATCCATACTGTAGTCATAGTCTGCGTCTATTTTTTTTGCCTTGATTGAAGCAGAGGAAAACTCGTCCTCCAGCTCGTTTTCGTAATAATATACTCGCATGTATGACATTTTACTATTATTCGGTTGTTTTTGCAAACTTTAGTTTAGTGCCAATACACACCAAAAAACAACAGTAACTTTTTATATTCTAGAAATATCCCTCGACTCCCTGCACCAGTCCGTCTGCCAGATTTTCAAGTGTGGCATCGCTGTGGTCAGAGCATGCGTTGCCAAGCTCTACATCCACTGATGGTACCGTGCTGTATGAGGTCTGTGTCAGGTCTATCGCCATTGAGCCATTACCGTTTATCTTTGCTCCATGAGCGCGCAGTCCTTCTATCAGGCTTGCCCCAAGTGCATCATGCTGCTGCCAGTGTGATGCAACCGGCTCCATACCCTTTATGCCTCCCGGCACTGATATGTAAAAGCAGCCCTTATCGTAGCTTAGTCCGTCGCCATCCCAGTGCAGAGCAATATGACAGTCTGCCGCATTATTGCAGATGACAGTACGTGCCACATTGTCAAGCTGTACATCACTTCCGTCTCTTACCATAAGCACATCATAGCCTGCCGCAAGCAGCTTGTCCTTTAATATCTGCGCCATACGGAGTGTGACAGAGCTCTCCGGTGTACCGTCATTAAAGGACATACCACCTGAAACTGCTACTGCTTTTGTTGCACCTGCGCCTGTTGTACCACCTGTGGTCTTTGCCGAGCCGTCCGGATGACAAAGAGTCTTCACCGAAGTTCCTCCACTTGTACCGTGTCCTGCATTGACACCTACAACTATATTTTTGTGGTTTGCTGTAGCCTTGTACATGACCGCACAGCCTGAATTTATCGCTGAATGTTCTGCATACTGCCATGAAGGATTTAGTGACACTGATTCTCCATTCTCATAGGATGCTCTTTCTACATACTGATAAGAGGAATTATTATCACCTGAATTGTTCTGCTCCTCGTCCGGCTGTTCGGCAGTCTGTTCTTCCTGCTGCGCTTCTGTCTGCTGTGTTTCTTTTGCGGCCTCTGTTACCACCTCTGTCACGGCTTCCGTTTCCGTAGGCATCTCGACCTTCTCTGCAGCCTGTGTCTCTGTTGCAGGCTCTGTTGGTGTATCCTGTGCTTTTTTGCCGCATGATGCGAGGGTAAATATCATCATGCCTGTAAGTAATATTGCTGTAAATCGTTTCATTTATTAAAACTCCATTTTCTTTTTACTACATTATAGACAACCCCATGATATTGTTCAAGTATTAGGCAACATTACTTTCATTTTCTCCTTTTCTTAACTTTTTATCTATTTTTACTCTCTATAAACTATCAAGTGGTAAAATGTTGAAAGCAAAACTTTCTAAAAATACACTATAATAAACTCAATTACTCTCTTAAACTTTCCTTGAATAATCATTCCAATAATTCCCACTATAACAATAATTATTCCTATATAAAACATAACATATGAATCAATAAACCATGTTGTTATTTCCATTATTGCACATCCTATGACAAAAATCATTACTGACAAATTAGAAACTATTTTTTTCATTTATCCTCCTTATTTTGTCCGATAATTTTCATTAGAAAATAATCTCTATTTTTCTTTCTTAATCATAATTATCTTCATATCTCTTATAGTTATTTGTGGCAAATCTGGCCAACCATGTATCAGGCGGAAGTGTCCATAAAATCACCAAAATCCACACTATGATACCGATAGCCCTGTAAACACCACAAAGCTCCGTGCATGGTGCAATATCCAGACACGCAAATACAGAAAAAACACCACAAATAATAAATGCAATACCAAAATACACCAACCAAAAATTATTCTCCGATAAAGCAGCCTATTGCCAAAACACATAATTGTATGAATAAAACTTTTAAATTATTCTTCATATTCCCCCTTATTTTGTCACTCCCGTTTGCAATCGGTCCTGACTCTTCAACTGTTATTAATTTCTTTATAACCTATAATCCATATATCTTCAACCATAAATACATGAAGGACACGAATGGTACTCAACAAATTTAGCAGGCTTATTTCTAAGATAAAAAGGCTCTATAACACTAAACGTTTAATATGTCTTAAATCCGCGATATCACAAGCCTTCCATCCTGCACATCAACCCTGACCTTATTAGACTCTATCCCCGCTGCCTCAAGCATCTCATCGGTGAGTTTTATCCTGTGCGCCTTGTCCAATACCGTATATTCCATTGCAGGGTGTTTCTTCAATTTCTCCGTACTTACCTTTCCGTCAGATATAAGCACTGTGCGGTCTACACGGCCTGCAAGTGCCATATCGTGTGTCACTATGATGATGGTTATACCAAGCTCTTTGTTCAGCTTATGAAACAGCTCATAGATTGTATCAGCAGTCCTTGTATCCACGGCTCCGGTGGGCTCATCCGCAAGCAGTATGTCCGGCTTATTTGCCAGTGCCACCGCTATCGCTGCGCGCTGCTGCTCTCCTCCCGATAGCTGAGCCGGAAGCTTATCCTTATGCTCCTGTAATCCAACTGCATTTAACAGTTTAAGGGCATAGCTTTTATTATTATCCTTGCGTTTTTTTATAATTTCTCTGTGTTTTAAATTATCGGTATTACCTGAATTTTCAAACATCATCACGGCTTCGACATTCTGCAGCACAGTCAGGTATGGGAACAGATTTTTGGCACTTTTCTGCCACACAAAGCCCACCTTGTCCCTGCGGTATCTCACCATTTCAGCTTCTGAATATGTGGAAATGTCTTTTCCGTCAATAGTGAGCACTCCCGCTGTGGGTGTTTCCAGTCCTCCTATCATATTTAAAAGGGTGGATTTTCCGCTGCCGGATTTTCCTATTACCGCAAGCATCTCCCCTGTTTCCACCGTCAGGTCAAGCCCCTCCAGTGCCATCACCTTTTTATCGTCGGTCTCATATATTTTTACCAGTCCATCGCAGTTTATCATCTGGTTTTCCCCCCTTTTAATTTAAATTACTATGCCGTCACTAAGCTCAAACACTTCATCTCCCAGCTCCATCAGGTTCGGATCATGCGTGGTCATAACTATTGTGATGTCCTCATCGTCTATCAACTCACGGAACAATCGCATGACTTCAAATCCAGAAGCGGTATCGAGTGCTCCTGTCGGCTCATCCGCAAAGACCACCTTCGGGCGATGAACCACAGCGCGCGCTATCGCAACTCTCTGCTGCTCACCTCCAGATAACTGATCCGGCATATGATCCATGCGCTTTGAGAGTCCGACACGCTCCAGCAGCTCTGATACTCTGTCATGCGTATTCTCATTTATCACATCGTTTTTTGCATCTCCAATGTCATTATCCATATCAGTCAAATTCTTCCGTATCTGACGTTTATTTTTCGCAAGTCTAAGGGCAAATTCCACATTCTCATATGCCGTCATCGTGGGAATTAGTGCTATAGACTGGAATACAAATCCCATCTCATACCGCCTTAGCATTTCCCGGTCTTTCTCGGTCATCTGCTCGAGGTTTTCATCCAGAAACTGCACACTTCCCTCTGTCGGCATATCAAGCGCACTAAGGATATTAAGAAGTGTGGTCTTTCCGGAGCCGGAACGCCCTTTTAAGATGGCAAGTGTTCCTTTTTTTATCTCCATGGATACTCCGTCAAGTGCGTGGACTGTTGTACCATCTCCCGCCTTGAAATATCTTTTTATATTTTGAGCAATTATCGCATTTTCCATATGTCACGACCTCATTTACCATGCTATAAAAACTTTCTACCGACTACCACAAAATCATTTTTATCTGCTAACTATCTTCTCCCAGCCTTAGTGCCTGTGCTATCTTCATACTCTTAAGCAGTCTGCTGATAACCACATAGCATACGGCTACAGCCACGAAAAGTACTCCTGTAAGCTCCAGCATATCAGATGGATAAATATATACATTTACTCCTATATTGTGTTTCTGCGGCAGATATATGATCGATATGAGCCTTACAAACATCGCTGTTGCAGCTATACCTATGCCTGCTCCCGCAAGAAGCGGCAGAAATGATAAAAATATCTGCTCGTTTAAAAGCATTGCTTTTACCTCTCTCATTCTCATTCCCATTGCGCGGTATATACCAAACTGCAGCTCCCTCTGTTTTAATGTCATAACCCAATACAGCAAAAATCCTACTGAGCACACTATCAGTGAAAGTATAAAACTTAATGTAAACATACCGTTTGTGATCTGCACTGTGGCTGAGTTTTTATTCTCGTCTATAAGCTGCTGCGCGGATGTTATATTCCTGTATATTTCACTCTGTACTTTTTCACTTTTAGTGTCTGTTAAATTGTCTGCTGTACTGTCTGAATTTTCACTGTTCTCACCGCCCAGATATCCCACAATATCATCCACCGTTTTTCCCTTTGACAGGTTCATCCACACACTGTACGGTGTCATGCCGAACTTTTCCACAACCGTAGCATAATTTGCAACGATCAGGTATTTCTCCTGCTCGGTCACATTTCCTTCTGCATCTGTCTCATAGGTGTAACGCTCGTAGCCCGGAAAACCTTTTACTATGGCACATACCTTTGCATTCTCGGATGCGTAGATCTGATCATCATCGACAGCCTCCGGTACATACCTTGAGTAATTTAAGCTGTCACCAACTTTAAGTCCCAGAGCTTTTGCCAGATTTGAGGAAATGATGACTCCGTCCGGCTCTTTTGCCAGCTCATTCAGGTAATTGAACCAGTGCGCGTCATTAATATCATCATTTTGGTCACTCTGCAATTTCGCAGTCTCACCGAATTCTTTTGTGTTTATCGCCATAAGATATGCATCCGAAACCGAACCACTGCCTGCGGAAATGTCTACCCTCTCGTCCTCAAGCACACGCGTGACACCGTCACAGATGCCCTCATTTTTGAGCGACTCGTATTTACCGAAATCAGGCTCGTCATACATCCAGTTTACAGAGCCATCTTTATTCTTCTGTATCCTGAGTCTGAAATCTTCGTTGTATATCGCATCACAGCCCACATTGTAGACGATCCGTTTTTCCATATTGCTGTTCATGGTGCGCGCCATATTCGCGTCAAAAATACCGCCAGCCACTGTCATGATAAGAAATACTGCCAGAAATCCCTGATTGTATCTGGTTCGTTTCAGCTGTAAAAATGATGCATACATTGCCGGAGAAAAACGCTTTTTAAAGAGCCTGTCCACAAGCAGAATAATAAGTCCGGTAAGTCTTACGCACAAAAGTGCCGCTGCAAATATAAAAATCGAATTGTCCAGTATCATGACAGGATCTATGCTCCTGTTCTCAAGAACAGATATCGCAAGCGTACTCTTCTGCTTGTTGTAATTGTAAAGCAGATATGCTGACAGAGCCAAAAGTATAACGTCTATAAAGCATTTCTCCCAAAGAGGCTTTTTCTTTGATATTCGTCCCCTGCTGTGCTCTGATATGGCATCCTTTGATTTTTTCCACACCGGAACTGTGATAAACAGCACCATGATAACTGCCGCTGCCACCGCATAGACAAGCATCTGCCATACAAATTTGTAAGTGCCTATATCCTTTGCCGTAAATCTTAAAAATCCGTCTGTAGATGCGGCAGCCCGGCACATTATATATCCGAGTACTATTCCAAGTACACAGCCCGCAAACGCTATTATTCCCGACTGCTGCAGGTACAAAATAAATACCTGTAATTTTGTCGCACCGCGGCTTCTTAAAACAAGTATGTCATTTTCCTCGAGCGAAAGTATCTGTGCAGATATCATTCTTATAAATAAAATCAAAAGCACAAGACACGGCAGCTCCAACGCCCAAAGCATCAGCTTTATCGTCTTCTGCTGTGTAAAAAAGCGCTCCAGCGTATCACGGATGTTGTCATTGTAGAGCTTGTCAGCATCCTTAAACTGCTCCATATAACCGTCATAAAGTGAGGCATTTTCCGTGTTGATCTGCCTGTAATCCAGCATGAGAAAATCACTGTAGCTGATATTGTCCTCGCTGTAATACTGCATCATTTCGTCAAAAACATCCTGCGAAACAAATATCACATCGCCCATATCCGAAAGCGTCTTGGCCCAATATGGATCGTTTATATCTTTTTCACGGCAGATCTGTGATATGACGAAAGAAATTTCCTTTTTCCCACTGCCATCAGGTACATGTAAATAGATTTTTTCACCTGCTACAAGTCCGTAGTGATCCATTGTCTTTTCGCTTATACTGCATTCGAATGTGGCTGTGTCAGTCTGAGATTTTACAACATCCGCGTACTCCGAAAGTCCCGGCAGATATCCTATTGTAAAATAATTGTTAAGTCCTCCAAACTCTGTATCTGCGCGTCCTCCTGAGAGTGTGATAAGCTGCTGTGAGGAAACCTTGTTTATATCCACATATTCAGTCCACTTCTTTTCGTATCCTGACAGCTTATCAAGCACTGACTGCGAATCAGGATAATCTGCCACCGCATATGTTCCCTCGCGGCTCATCTGTGCAGGAAACTCATTCTGCTGTGTGGCATGATCCGTAAAAAGTCTGTCGAGTATCTGATTTCCCGCACCCTTTTCAAACATAGGGTGGCACACAAAAAGTGCTATAAACAAAGCCACTCCCATAAGCAGACACAGATTTAACCATTTTCTGTTTTTTAATTTATTAATTACGAAGCCAAACATATTTCATCGCCCTCATCAATACCGTAAAGCACAAGTGTATTGCTGCCTGATGTATAATCGCCCAATATTACCGGCTGCTTTACCACGCTGTCCCCATCAATTTTCCACACATAGTATGATATATCATCTTTGTCCATAGGATTGACCTGCTTGTGTATGATCGAAGTCGGCACCACTACCACCTTTTTAAAAGAAACATAAGAAAACTTTACAGCAGATGCCCTGGTCAGATCATCCGGTATTCCATTGTCAAGTTTTATATAAAATGCTGCATTTCCATATCCCGAATCTGTGTTTCCGGTAATATGCACACCTTTATCATCCTGATTTATATATCCCTTTTGAGCAACCCTACCGTAACCGGCAAAACCGATACAGCTTCCGTAGATCGTTGTACCGTCCAGCTCAAGTGATACGCTCTCTCCCACATCTGCTATATTGTCCTTATATACTTTATAGCTATTGCTATCCTTTACCTGAACCAGCAGTACGTCCGTGGAATTTCCGGTTATCTGCAGGATATCTGAGCCTTCCTCCACATTATCTCCTGCCTTGACACTCACCTTTGAAACTTTTCCGTCATTTTTGGCATATACTGAAATATTTCCTTTGCCATCATTTCCTGCGCTTATGCTGTCATATGCTGACTGTAGCCTGGAAAGCTGATAGATGTGGTCTGCACAGGCAAGTTTTTTCTGCAGATTCAATAATTGTAAATTCAGTTTCAACTGCTGCTCATCATATGCTGTATCCGGCTTTTCATCCTGCCGGTTATTTTCTTCTGCGCTGCTACCACCTTCAGATAAATCTTTTATCTGTTTATCGTAATCAGCAATCCTCTGCGCATAGGATTCATTCTCCGAGTCGATCGCATTTTTCGCCTCTGTTATGGCAGCTTTGCCCTCTCCGGTATCCACCACGTAAAGCAGCATCCCCTTTTCTACCGTATCGTCCTGCTTCACATTGACAGAAACGATCTGCCCTTCATAATCACAGGTTTCGGTTATCGTCCCTGCGTCAGATCTGCTGTAGCGCACACCGTAGTTTGCTATATCAAAGTCAGACCTTGTTACCGTATATTTGCTGTACTTTGTCGGAACCTGATCTGTAGAATTATAGTAGACCAGCTCCCCCTCTTTTAAGCCCTCTGTGACCTGTGTATAGTTTTCATCAGACTCACCTGTTGTTATGATGCGTTTCTCGCGGCTGCCCTCATCATTTTTCACATAGACATATCTGATATCGCCATCCTTATAGATGGAATCTTTTCCCACGACAAGTGCCTGATTTGCTTTTGTCTTTTCAAAATATACCGGATACATCTGTCCTGCCGTAAGAAACGGCTTTTCCCTGCTTTCCACGCACACATCCGGATAGCGGTTGTTTATCTTCGAAAGTACCAAAACCTCTGATGTATATTGAGACTCGGTGACATCATATTTTTCGCCATCGACTATCACATATTTCTTGTCATAATCGCTGTATTTGTACTCATTTATGGCTGTGCCCTTTATATCCAGCACAAGGTCATCCGTATCTGAGACAATGACTATATTCTCGTATGCCGCAGCAGACCTTCCATCTGTCAGCTTCTTAGTGTAAGTGACAAGACCGCTGTGGACTGCCTTAAGCGTTCCATCATCAACGATCTGCTGATATAAAGCCATCTGCTCATTGATCTTTTGCACTCGGTATTCGTGAAGCTGCTTATCGTAACGCTGATTTTCCTGTTCTGTGGCAATCTGCGTATTGTAATCATCTTCTGTGCTCTCTTTTTTCTCAATCTGTTCTGTTGAAAATTCGTCCGTATCCGCAGCCTGACTCTCCCATAATTTGATCTGCGTATCCGAGATCTGAGCGGATATCTCATATGTCTCATTCTCATGCACCAGCGCAGCCTGACATTCCTGCAACTGTTTTTTTGCCTCATCCACATCACAGACCGCAAGCACATCTCCAGCATTTACCGTATCTCCCGGCTCCACATATATCTGTGAAATGTTTACATTGGCACTGTAGTAATTGCAGTAATCCCTAGGAACTGCGGTAGCCATCAGCACCTGTATGGAGCCGATCGTACCGTATTCCACAGGTCTGTAGGCTTCATTTAAAGCTACAGGTTCTTCAAGCTCCGGAATGCTGCTTTCTGTCATTTTTCCACAGCCGCCTGCCAAAAACGACACACATACACATATCCCCAGTACTGCCAGTTTTTTTATTGATAAAAGGTTTCTGATCTTCACTGCAAAACCACCTCATCCCCGCTTTTAAGTCCTTCTGTGATGATCCGGTAGTCTCCCACCTGATCTCCGGCACTTATCCATACCGCCTGTCTGTATCCATTCTCATCCAGTGTGTATACAAAATACCTGCCATCCTTCTCATGTACTGCGTCCTTTTGCACATACACAGCATTTTCTATAGCAGGGCGCGTCACTTCCATAGAAAATATCTGTGCATCCGATACTGCCGACATGTCCGATACCGGTTCAAAAACAAGCTTTTTATCGTCCACCTCTTTTACCTTAAGTTCAAACTCTATATCAGATGCTGTTGCCGTGTATACATCACCTACATTAAAGTCATAACCTTCCGGTCTGTCAGCCTCGTAATTGCCGTTTCCGCTGATTTCTGTTATAAGATTGCTGCCCGGTTCAAAAACTCCCGCCAAAAGCGAATTGTTCATTGCTGTGATCGTGCCATCCTCGGATGCCGTGATCTGATATCTCGACAGTTTTTCCTCTGCCTCATCAAGATAAAGCTGCGCAACCTCTGTATCCTTATCAAGCTGGGCAATATCGCTTGAATAATCCTGAGTATCATCGATTTTCATAATAGCCCTGTAGTGCTCTGCCAGAAGCTTATTCTGACTGATCTGCCCGCTGTAGTCCTCAATCTTTTTCTGTATCTCCCCGGATTTAAAAGCCACCAGTATATCGCCCTTTTTCACATGATCACCCACTGCCACATTTACCTTTTCAAGCGTAAGCTCCGTGTTTGTCGCACCATAGGAAAACCTGGTATAGCCCTGCGCGCTCAGACTGATGGTAGTCTGCGGTGTGAGTGAACCGCTCTGTACCGTAACTGTCTGGTATGATATTTTCTCGTAGGAAGCTCTGTCCGTCTGTGCAAGCTCCTTTTGTGCCGCCCCACATCCTGAAAATAAAATAGAGGTAATTGCAGTGGCAAGTGTCAAACGCCCTATATATTTTTTCTTTTTATTAATCATATATTTTCCACATCTTTTCCAAATAAATATGAACCTGATCTATTATCTAAAAATGTAACTCCATGTATAAACTTTATTGCAGCCAATAACAGTATCTTATATTAGATCATCACTCCTTATGATCGTGCCGTCTATCGCATTCACATACACCGGATATCTGTCGTAGCCCTTATCCTGTTTTGACAGACACCATGCCGGAACATAAGTACATTTATCCTTGTCAGATGCATCCTTCAAACGGATATATCCGAGCTTTAGATTGTTGTAAGTGTGATTTTGTGTAAAATCATACTGATCTGAGTTTTTTGTCATGTCATCCTTGATGATCTCTTTAATAGTGTCCATTGACAAGAGTTCTACGTTTTTTGACTCATTTACAATATCAACCGGGTAAGAAACAGTAAATTCCGTCACTCCCTGATCCGTCACAATAAAGGAACTGCTGCCATATGGCATAAAATCATCATAGTTATCGAGTGTCTCCCATATATCCATATTCCGGGTGAAATCGAGTGACTTGCAAAACGCTATGCCATCCACACCCTCGCCATAATCTATGATATATCCCCAGGCTGTATCCTTTATGACGCTCTCTTTATCATCAGTTTTTACAGTATCATCACCATCCTCTATCACTCCTGCGCTCCACTCGTAGTCTGATGTTCCTATATATACCTGTGAAGCCATGCCTAATTTATTTTGAAATTCTTCTGCCTTTTTTATAGCTTCGTCTTTTGATAATGCACACTCATTATCATATGAAGATGTAGTATCTCCACCTGTAGAGCCTCCGTTAAATCCCTCTACACCTTTCTCCTCTGCAAAGGATGGTGGTCCGTAATAGCCATACTCACTATCATCGTATAATGTCCCCTCACTTCCTGCCTTAAGAGGCTGTGCTGAAATATATTCAAGAGAGCCGTCCTCAGCAATTCCAAATCTAAGCTCACAGAAAACATTACCAATATATCCCAGATACTCATTACAATCCGTATAATCTGTAGCTTTTTCACGCGTATCCAGTGCAGACGGTTCTGCCTTTTCATACTGTTCCAGCAGATCATTTTCACTTTTCATCACCCTGCTGACGCCCTCTTCTGTGATAAGTCCCGCATCAATTTCCTGCTGATACCCGGCAATCTCATTTTTTACAACCTCCATGCTGTGATATATCTCTTCTTTCGTATAATGAGGTATGTCGTGATAATATACGGTACTATCGCCAAAATAAGCCTCTATCACACTCTTTTTGAAATCGGCACCCACCTTTATATTCTTCACCTCAACAACCGACATGCTTTTGCAGTCCGGCAGGGTAATGTCTGCTGAAATATCCACATCCACACTTTTGTCAGATGTCTCAACAGAAAAGCTGTCATTCCATTTCGTACTGTCGTCAAACGCACTTATATCGCTTCCTGCTTTTGTGTTTATATTTTCAGTTTCCATATTGTAATCTACTTTTTTCCTGAACAGCCGGTTAATGCTATTGCAAGAACCAACGCCGATATAATAACGTTTTTCCTCTTCATAGCCTCTCCTTTACAGTGAATTTTCCAAATTTATGATCGTTCCATCTATAGCGTTTACAAAGATAGCATTTTGCTCATTGGAGTCTACCATACGTGACAGTACCCACGCCGGAACATAGCTGTATTTTCCCTGTTCACTGTCACTTCTTATCTTAAGATAACTAAGCTGCAGCTTATTGAATGTCGCCGCGGTATCATATTTATCAGGATTTTCCGTAATCTCCGCCTTGATGATCTGCTCTATATTTTTCAGAGAAATAAGCTCCACATCCTTATAGATCTGTGTTACATTTACCGGATATTCCAACTGCACATCGATTATTCCATCATCCGTGACTGTAAGAAGTGTACTGTCAGGCAGTGTAACATCATCTATATCACTATCATTTGCTTCATACACCGACAAATAGGTATCCATATCAAATCCATCCTTAAATGTGATGCCGTCTATGCCGGTCGCGTATGAATAAATATATCCCCACGCTGCTGTCTGATAGTCATTTTCCTTTTCGCTGTCAATATTAAAACCTATCCAGCTGCACTCACATTCACCTCGTTCCACCAGATCCTGCATTCCCAATTTACTAAGGAAATTCCCGGCTTCTTTTTTGGCTGATGCGGCAGATTTACTGCCCTCATTTGAGGTCTCGTCTGCCTTATCCTTTAGATCATCATCCTGAAAAGTCTGCGTTATGGTATCATAGTCCTCATTCCTTAAAGATGGTGGACCGTAATCTGTCCCGGACTGATGCAAGGCGTAAGCATGTACCTTGTGAGCCTCAAACTCCACCTCACAGAACACATCACCCTTGTAGCCTGCAAATACTTCACAGTTTTCGAGATCCTTTGCCACGGTATAAGTAGTCTTTGCCGTTTCAAGCTTATCCCTGTATTCAGCCAGCCGCTGTTCCAACCACTCCCTGTAAGTATCATCCTGTTCTTTCTGCCAGTACTCTATGACCTCATTCAGTTCGTCAACAGTATAATGATCCGGATCGTGATAATAGTACTCGTTCCCACCAAAATATAAATCCAGAAAACGCTTTTTGTAATCAGCATCTATCTTTACATTTTCCACCTCAACAACCGACATGTTATCGAAGTCCGGAACTACAATATTTGCATATACATATACTGTTTTCTCGCCATTACCGGTCTGTATGGTAAAGTTTTCATTCCAGCCGGAGTCTGCCTTTATATCAGCTAAGGCAGACATATTTTTTGTTTCTTTACTTTCGCTCTCATTCCCATAATCTACTTTTTTGCCTGAGCAGCCCGTGAGTGATGTGAGGACAAGTGCCTCGATGAGTGTCATAATTGCTGCAAATAATCTCATATTTCGTGAAGATATGTTACCCCTTTTATCCATATGTGGTTCTCCTCCATTTTTGTTCTTTCCCGGTGACTATTCAGAATAGTTATCTTCCATGTTGTTATAATGAGTATATATGTCAGTTGTAAACTTTTTGTATCATACATTGCATTTTTTTAATAAAAAGTTTTTGTCTGCTCCATAGAAATTCCACCTCATTCTCGACACGCAAACATATGTATGTAAGTGCTTGAATAAGTTTATGAAAAAATTAAAATAGGTTGAATTTATCCTAGAAAAAATATAATATCTGTATGAGTTAATGGAGATGTTCATATGACAGTAGATACAAACACAATGGTTTCAATTACAGAAGCAAATCAAAACTTTTCAAAAGTTGCAAGATTAGTAGATGAGCTTGGTTCGGTAGTTATACTTAAGAATAATGCACCAAGATATTTGGTAATGGATTTTAGTAAAGCAGATGACAGTGCCATTGCTAGGAATGAAGATGTGCTTGAAATTTCGAAGAGATTACTTGAACAGAATAAAGAAGCTTTTTAATTATTATTTCTATGACTTTTGAAGCTGCACCTTCGAGTTTTCCTTCAAGTTTTCCTTCGGGCCTTCCTACGGATTTGAATGAGCAACAGCAAATTGTTGATTATTTGGACAGAAAGTGTGGAGCTATTGACAGAGTATTGGCAGTAAAAAAACAGCAATTAGAGAAATTGGAAATACATGAACGTTCAATGATATATGACTATGTAACAGGGGTTAAGCGTGTGAGGAGCGATTTGATGAAAGCAATCGAAATGAAGATATTTCATGGAGAAATTCATCAACATTTTAGAGAGAGAAATCTTACTGACCATGATGAGAAGGAGAAATTGTCAGTCTTAATCAAGGAATTGAATGGGAATGATGATATTTCAGAAATTGTGGACATGCTTTCTCATAAACCTACTTTAAGAAGTGTCGCTAACAATGCCATTAATACAAAGAAAGAATTTGCGACTGAGTTTAGAGAATTCTTTTTGAGAATATTAAGCGATATGCTTGATGATGGAAAGATTGAACTTGATAGTTATACTCGATTTTATGATGGATGGGAACAGGTATCTGATTTGGTATATACTAAAATAAAAAATACTAAGGCATAAGTAGGTTACGTTTATGAAGACTGATATCTTACAAATACACAAGAATTGCTTAGATTTCCTTTTGGACTGGCAAGCGGAACATGATGACTTTTATTTTGTTCCACGAAAGATTAACAATAAGAATAGGCTTGAACAGGGAATGTATTTCCGTGGAAATGATGATTATATGGTTCTGACTTTCTGGGATAACGCAGACTCCAAGGAATTTATCTATAATATAAATTGGAGTTGTGATTCTGATGGGGTATCTTCAATAGAGTTGTCCTATAGAGATAATGCAGAGAGAGTTCCCTATGTAGTAGCCGTCAAAGAGTTAATTGAGGCGCAGGGAAAGGTATTTAAGGAAACAAAGCCAAATAGGTGGAGATATTTTTATCCAGCAGATAGGTATTACCTTGATACTTTGCAAGACTTCATTTTGAATGAGAAGCCCATAATAGATAAATATTTGAGCAGCCATGTGGAAAGTGGAATCCCCCTTGCGGATAAAGAGCTGGACGATAAGTATGTGAAAGCACTGCCAGGGTATAAGGGATATATTGAAACAATTCAGAAGGCAAAAAAGACAGGTGCAGTGAAAGTAAAAGCATCTGATTACATAATGACATTCCAACATAATGAGCTTTCAAATGCGATGGTTAATTATTTGAAGAAGAATGGCTATCAAAACGTGAAAGCGGAGGACGATTATGTAGATATTTCTTGCAATGATTCTTCTGGGAAAAAGATATTCTTTGAATTGAAAACTGCAAAAACAGTAAAAGCAGCTATTAGAGAAGCCATGGGACAGCTATTGGAGTATAATCATTATCCTAACAATAACAAGGCTGATAAGCTGATTATTGTTACGGCGCATGAACCAGAAAAAGAAGATATGCAGTATTTATTGGGATTGAGAACTATTTATCATATTCCTGTGTATTATCAGCAGTTCGACATGAACAAAAAAAATTATTGGCAGAGTGTTAGAAAATATTCTATTACATCTATCCCCAACCAAGAGATTGTAAGAGCTTTTTTGCAAACAGAACATGCAAAAAATTCTAACAATCTCTATTCCTTCCCCTTACATGACACAGGTGAAGGGGAAGGATATGAAAAAATCTGTTTTTTCATATAGCAAATAAAGGGTGTCTTTAAAACAGGATGTATAATATTTTTAGATACATTAAAAGTACATGTACCTAAAGTTTATATGAATTAACATATGTTATTAGTTTTTTATAATTTAATGTAATATTTACTGTCAAAAGATAACCTCTTATCAATATTTATTAGTATTTACGGGAGCCAAACGGCTTCCTATTTTTGTACGAAAAATTTTGTGACATTAAAAAAGCTATCCATTTCTGAATAGCTTTTGAGCAGTGAGATTTATAAAGTAGGAACCTCTTGAATTTTGCCGTTATCTCATAGGCACTCATCCTATAACCGGGAGTTCCATAATGTAAATTGCAGATTCTGTGGTGCGATTCACAGTGTAAATTGGGCAAATACAAGCGTCCTCTCACAAGTCATTCACAGCGTAAATGAAAGAAAAACGGTACAGACA
>OOAM01000312.1_pt1 | contig 50445 bp, 41 predicted proteins | sample 1671131 | NCBI WGS metagenome assembly OOAM01 (sample SAMN06348125, study PRJEB24527) | human gut metagenome | biome: human gut; feature: ankylosing spondylitis patient; material: feces | host: Homo sapiens | place: China | collected 2015-10 | reverse complement strand
TCTGTAAAATAATCATACAGAAAATCAATTTTACGTTTCTTTTATATATCTTTATTTTAAAAAAGCATTACTAACATCCGAGCAGATAATTATATAATCCCTCGTATTTTCCTTTGGAATTGTTCCAGGAATAATCATTTGCCATGCCGCGGTCAATCATCTGGTTCCACTGTTTCCTGCGGTCGAAGAAAATATGTTTGGAATAATTGATCACAGAAAGCATTTCATCTCCATTATAATTTGCAAAGGAAAAACCGTCTCCCGTATTTTCATATTCGTTAAATGGTTTTACCGTATCTCTCAGTCCACCTGTTTCACGAACGATCGGAACTGTACCGTAGCGGAATGAAATAAGCTGTGTCAGGCCACACGGTTCGAAGCGGGACGGCATCAGGAATGCATCTGCTGCTGCGTACAGTTTGTGTGCAAGTTCATCGGAATAACAGATATTTGCAGAAACACGATCGCCATATTTCCATGCATAATGGCGGAACATGTTTTCATACTGCGGATCTCCGGTACCGATAACAACCAGCTGTGTATAGTCGTCCACGATCCGGTCGATTGCATAATTTACAAGATCTAAACCTTTCTGGTCAGTCAGTCTTGAGATCAGACCGATCATGTACTTTTTCTTGTCAACGGCAAGTCCTAATTCTGCCTGCAATTTTACCTTATTCATGTATTTTTTCTTACGGAAATCAGACGGCTTATAGTTGGTATAAATCTTTGTATCCGCTGCCGGATCATATACCTGATAATCAATACCGTTTACAATACCCTGCATATCAAAATGCCGTGCAGACAACAGACCATTTAAACCTTCTCCATAATACTCGGTCTGAATCTCCTGTGCATAGGAATCACTGACTGTAGTGATATAATCGGCATAGACAAGACCACCCTTTAACATGTTGGCATCTTTTTTAAATTCCAGCTTATCCGGTGTAAACAGGGAAGCTGAAAATCCGGTCAGTCCCTGCATGGTCTTGATATCCCATACTCCCTGGAACTTTAAGTTGTGGATCGTCATAATACTCTTCATGCCCCAGTAAAAGGAATCAGCCTGAAATTCATTTTTTAGATATACCGGAATCAGACCCGTCTGCCAGTCATGACAGTGAATGATATCCGGACAGAAGTCGATCTGTTTTAACATGGACAAAACAGCCTTGTCAAAGAAACAGAATTTTTCAATATCATAACGGACATCACCGTACGGTACTGCACAGTTAAAATATTCCTGATTATCAATAAAATAATATGTAATGCCATCCATGACATATTTTAAAATACCGACATACTTATTCGTAATATAACTGCCGGCACTCATATAAAAATGAGCAACATATTCAAACTTGCTGCGAAACTTGTCCGGTATGCAGCTGTAATTCGGTATTACAACCCGGACATCCCACTCGTTTTTGTCAAATTCCTTCGGCAATGCTCCACATACATCTGCCAAACCCCCGGTTTTAATAAACGGAACACACTCCGATGCTGCAAAAAGTATTTTCTTCATAGCAATCTCCATTCCTGTGTTTATTCTTCAAATCTTAATTACTATTATCATATAACATTTCCGAAAAGAATACCATATTTTTTTACTGCAAAGCAGAAAAATTTAATACAATGTAAAAAAACTTTTATTTATAAAAAACGACACAGACTTTTCATCCATGCCGTTTATCTTATGTACCTTGAATCTTATTTATTCATCCCAGTTGTGATATACTTCCTGAACATCATCATCATCATCCAGCAGATCAAGAATACGGTTGATATTTGTTAAATCTTCCTCTGCTGTCAGCTCTACATAATTCTGTGGAATCATTGTAACCTCTGCTTCTGCCATAGGGATCTTCTCTGCTTCAAGTGCAGCGTGTACTGCCTCAAAATCATTTGGATTTGTGATGATCTCGTAGCTGTCATCTTCCTCAGAAAAATCCTCTGCGCCTGCATCAAGTGCGATCATCATCAGATCATCCGCATCCATCTCACAGTCTTCTTTTGCGATAATGATCTGTCCCTTTTCATCGAACATATAGGAAACGCATCCCTGTGTACCGATGCTTCCGTGTCCCTTTGTAAATGCGTTACGGACATTGGCAGCTGTGCGGTTCTTATTGTCGGTCAGACATTTTACGATGATAGCTGTTCCGCTCGGACCATATCCCTCATAGGTACAGTACTCGTAATTGACAGAGTTTCCTTCACCGGATGCCTTTTTGATACCACGCTCAATCGTATCATTTGGCATGTTACTTGCTTTCGCTTTGGCAATGACCTGAGCCAGTTTAAAGTTGTTTGCAGGATCCGGACCGCCATCTTTTACTGCAACGGCAATCTCACGTCCGATAATTGTAAAAATCTTTCCTTTTGCTGCATCATTTTTTTCTTTTTTGTGCTTAATATTCGCAAATTTGGAATGTCCTGACATAAATACTTCCTCTTTTCTCACTTGTTTATTGCTTCGAAAATACATTTTATTTTATCACTATTTCCGTTTTCTGGCAAGCCTATTTATGTATACAACTCTAAGCTTACCTCAAGCGCCTTATCTATTTTTACCAGAATCTGGGAATCTAAATGACATACCTTGTCTTTCAAACGTTTTTTATCGATTGTGCGAAGCTGCTCTAAGAGCACCACAGAATCTTTGACCAGATCATATTTTCTGCTGTCAAGTTCTACGTGTGTTGGAAGCTTCGCTTTATTCATCTGGGATGTAATTGCTGCACAGATCACGGTTGGACTGTGCCTGTTGCCAACATCATTCTGTATTATGAGCACCGGTCTTACACCGCCCTGTTCTGAGCCGATGACCGGTCTTAAATCTGCATAAAAAATATCACCACGTCTAATTACCATATACTTCCACTCCATTTTCTTGCTTTACGGATAGTATTGCCAATTTTTACTGGTGTATTCCATTCCTTTCTATTATTCCGAAAAATGATCTCTCGTACCGATGATCCGTCCACCATGGATATAAACACGTGGTATACGTTTTCCAAGATCACAGGCGAATTCATAATTAAAACGTCCGGATAACCCGCCGACCTCTTCCATGGTAATGCACTCATCACCATCCCTGCCGATCAGTATCACTTCATCCTCATTTTTAACATCCGGAATATCTGTGACATCTACCATAAACTGATCCATACAGACACGGCCAAGAATCGGTGCACGCCTTCCGTGGATCAGAACAGCTCCTTTGTTTGAAAGTCCTCTCGCGTAGCCGTCTGCATAACCGACCGGGATCGTTGCAATCATACGCGGTTCTTTTGTGACATAAGTTCCGCCATAACTGATTGCCCTGCCAGCCGGAAGCTCTTTTACATATGCAACATGTGTCACAAGCGATAATGCAGGTTTTAAGCTGATTGCCGTCTTATCCACGTCCTCAGACGGCCACATTCCATAAAGCGTAATCCCTGCACGCACCATATCCATGTTTGCCTCCGGGATATCGACAATTCCTGCACTGTTTGAGCAGTGGTGAATCGGGATACTTACCCCGCGTTCTTCTAACATGTCGATCATTTTACGGAAAAGTTTTATCTGCTGGTATGTCGGCTCCTTATCTTTTTCATCTGCTTTTGCAAAATGGGTAAAAATACCCTCCACTATAATATGCGGTAGTTTTGAAAGCTGTGCCATCTCATCCGCAGCTTCTTCCGTAACCTGATAACCGATCCGGCTCATTCCGGTATCAATTGCAAAATGAATCTTGCAGTCCCTGCCGATACTTGCAGCCGCAACGGAAAGCTTTTCTGCCATCTCTCTGGTAAATACGGTCGGACGGATGCCCGCTTTGATCATATCCACATACTGATCCGGGAACACATATCCTAAGATCAGGATTGGTTTCTGGATCCCGTGATTTCGAAGGATCAGTCCCTCTTCCACCGTGGCAACCGCATAACCGTATAGATAATCAAGTTTTTCAATCGTCTCTGCAATCTCTACGGCACCATGTCCATAGCCGTCAGCCTTGATGACCGCCATAATTTTTGTATCTTTTGCAATGTTCCCACGCATTGCATCCATGTTGTGAAGAATTGCATCCAGATCGATCTCCGCATGCACTCTGCTGTATCTGTTCATGTTGTTCTCCAATCTATTTTTTTCATTACTTTTTTGTTCAACACAAAATCTATACGCGCTTTTACTGTTGTGTGTAAATATTTAGTACCTTTTTGATCCCGGTGATCAGATCCGAGGCTGTAAGGCCCTGTAAACCTGTCGTCTGTACCATGATATCACCTGCCAAACCGTGAAGGTATACTCCAAGAGGTGCCGCCTGATATGATGTCAGTTTCTGTGCCATAAGTGCACCGATCAAACCGCTTAGTACATCCCCGCTTCCTGCAGTTGCCATTCCCGGATTACCGGAAAGATTCAGATACCTTTTATGATCCGGCAGTGCGGTCACTGTATGTTCATCTTTCAGGACGCAAATAACCTGATTTTCATCTGCAAAATCTGCAGCTGTCTGCAGCAGATTCTTCTGGATTTCTCCAACTGTTTTTCCGGTAAGCCTGCTCATCTCTCCAAGATGCGGTGTAATCACGGCAGTATTCTTAAAATTTTTCCATCTATCTGCCCCCTGCACTCCGGTGTTTTTCTGCTCTGCCACCAGATTTAATGCATCAGCATCAAAAAGAAATGCTTTATTCTCATGTGACGTTCCATATTCTAACACAAAATTTAATATCTGTGCAGAAGTTTTTTCTTTTCCTAGTCCGGGACCGATCACAATGGCATCTGACCAGTCAAGGATCTCCCTCAGAACCGGTTCTTCCGGTACTAAAGTTTTATCGTAAGTAGTAAGAACCGCCTCCGGAACACTGCACTGTAAAATAGTTCTGTTTTCCCCCGGAGTCAGCACACGCACCAGACCACACCCTGTGGCATAAGCTGCTTTCGCAGACAAAACTGCCGCCCCTGCCATATTGACACTTCCGGCGATCAGCAAGAGTTTTCCATAACTGCCCTTATTAGAATGGCTTTTTCTTTTTGGCAGTATCGAAAAATCTTTTTTTTCAAGTGCCATCACGGCCGGCGGTTCACCCAGCCAGCTTTCTTTCGTGATGCCAATATCACATACAATGATCCTGCCGGCATACTCATTTCCCGGCCAGAGGATACTGCCTAATTTTTCAAATGCAAATGTGATCGTAAGATCTGCACGAAACGCTGTGCCAAGAATGGCTCCCGTGTCCGCAGAGATCCCGGATGCAATGTCTACCGCCGCTTTTTCCCCGGAAAGTTCATTCATCCGGCACAGCATATCTGCATATTCACCGGTCACATCTCTTGAGAGTCCCACACCAAATATTGCGTCTATTACAAGAGTAGGTCTGATCTTTTCCGGGATATCCATGTATATAGAAATACCGTATGCATTTAAAATATCCTGCTGTACCCTGTTTGACTCCGAACAGTGCTCTTTATTTCCGGCATAAACGACCGTGACAGCATGTCCTTCCAAAAATAAAAGGCGTGCGATCGCAAGACCATCTCCACCGTTATTTCCACTGCCACACACAATGAGTACTTCCGTAAGATCCACATTTTGTCTATGCAGCTCTTCCACAAATGCTATTGCAGCGCGCTCCATCAAGAGAAGTCCCGGCACCTTAAAATGTGAAATGGTATTTGCATCATATTTTTGCATTTCCCGGCTGTCTACAAGATATTTCATGAAATCCTCCTTGTTTTGCGGAGCAAAATGCGACTGCCTTTGCAGGAGCAGAGGATTTTTCTCCTTGTTTTATAAGGCAAAAAACGCCGCACATAAATCTGTGCGGCAGCTATTTGCTCTCTACATTTACAGCACCTTTTCAGTTGCCGTTTTCTTCTGCTTTTTTGTTTCTGACAATGTTGTAAGACAACTGCATCAGACTGTCGGAAAGATGTACATTCTCCACGACAACATTTTTGTCGATCAATTCAAGATCTACATGGGCAAAATTCCAGATTGCACGGATTCCAAGTCCGACCAGCCTGTTTGCAATCGCATCTGCCTTTTCCTTCGGCATGGTCAGCGCTGCGATATCTACCTGATTTTCTTCACAGAAACTCTCTAATTCATCTAACATACGGATTTTGATCCCGCGTACAGTCACTCCGTCAAGCGCCGGATTTACATCAAAAAGTCCTATGATAACAAAGCCAAGTTTCTCAAATTTTACATAATTGGTAAGTGCCTGACCAAGGTTACCGGCACCCATTACAATAATATTGTGTCTCTCATTCAAACCTAAGATCTTACCGATCTCTTCATATAAATATTTTACATTATAGCCGTAGCCCTGCTGACCGAACCCGCCAAAATTATTCAGATCCTGTCTGATCTGGGATGCGGTCACATTCATCCGTTTGCTCAGATCATTGGATGATATACGTTCCACACCGGCATCTAATAGTTCTCCGAGGTAACGGTAATAACGCGGCATCCTTCGGATCACTGCCTGTGATATCTCTTTTTCCTGCACAAAAGGTTCCACCTTTCTTACGTTCTCTCGTTTATTATAGTGATTTCCCCTGTGTCTGTCAATGTGTGAAATTTTTAACTATCTTTAGCTCCATCCAGCTGCATTGACAGATCTTCCCACGTTTCATAGCAGGTTTCAAGGCGTTCCCTGCACTCCTGCTGTCGTGCAGCAAGTTCATTTAACTTTGCGGAATTGACTGCATTTTCCGGCTTCGCACATTCTTCATCGATCGCGCTTATCTCTTCTTCTAATGCTGCAATCTCATCTTCTATTTTTTTCAGACTGTTTTCAATCTTACGGATCCTTGCCTGTTCTGCCTTCTGCGCCTGCCAGTCAAGTTTATTGACCGCATCATCCTGTTTTCCTGCCTGAATATCCGATATTTCCTGTGGTTTTACATACAGTTGCGTCATGATATCGTGTTTTTCCAGATAATAATCATAGTTTCCAATATAATTTACAACCGTCTCACCTGTCAGCTCAAGGATCCTCGTCGCCGTCTGATTGATAAAATAGCGGTCATGGGAAACGAAAAATACGGTTCCGGTATACTGGTTTAACGCAGATTCCAAAATTTCTTTGGATGTAATATCCAAATGGTTCGTCGGCTCATCAAGGATCAGAAAATTCGCATCGGAAAGCATTAATTTTGCTAAGGAAACACGTCCTCTCTCTCCACCGCTCAAATCTGAAATGCGCTTAAACACATCATCATTTGTAAACAAAAATGCTGCTAACACATTGCGGATCTTCGTATTATTCAGCCCCGGATAGGCATCTGAGATTTCCTCAAAGATCGTCTTTTCCATATGTAAAAGCTGATGTTCCTGATCGTAATATCCGATATGCACATTCGAACCAAGTGTCACGGTACCGCCATCTGCCGGAATCAGATTATTGATGATCTTTAGTATGGTCGTTTTACCAGTTCCATTGTTACCGATCAGCGCCACCCGTTCCCCACGTTTGATCTCAAATGAAATATCCGAAAACAATGTGACCGGCGGATAGGATTTTGCAAGATTTGACACGGTAAGGACGTCATTTCCGCTGACCACATTTGGCTCTAACACGATCTTAATATCCGTATTATCCTCAACCGGCTTTTCAATGCGTTCAATCTTATCTAACATTTTCTCACGGCTTTCCGCACGCTTGATAGATTTTTCGCGGTTGAATGATTTTAATTTTGTAATAACTTCTTCCTGGTGTCTGATCTCACGCTGCTGGTTGTAATACTGTTTTAACAGATCTTCACGAACTTTTGCTTTTTTCTTTGCAAAATCCGAATAATTTCCCTGATATACATACGCTTTATGCTGGAAAATCTCTACAACTTTTGTGACAACACGATCCAGAAAATAACGGTCATGTGCTACGATCACAACAGCCCCTTTGTAAGCCCGCAGAAAATTCTCAAGCCAGCGGATCGACTCCATATCCAGATGGTTCGTCGGCTCATCTAAAAGCAGTACATCCGGCTTTGTGACTAAAAGTTTGCCAAGGGAAACTCTTGTTTTCTGTCCTCCGGATAACTCGCTCATCTGTTTGCTCAAATCTTCATCTGAAAAACCAAGTCCTTTTAAAATACCGGTCACTTCACTGCGGTATGCATATCCGCCCTGCAGTTCAAATTCATGGCTCTGGCGGTGATAAATATCCATCAGCTTTTCTAATTCTTCACCGGTACGGCTGTTCATCTCAGACTCCATATCACGAAGTTTCTGTTCCATTTCCAGAATATCGGTTCTTGCATAAAGAACCTCATCATAGATGGTTCTGTGACCGGATACATCCTGATACTGTGCTAAGTAGCCGATTGTCTTATCCTTTGCAAGAATCACTTCACCGGCATCGGACGTTTCTTCGCCCATAATAATTTTAAGCAGCGTAGACTTGCCGGCACCATTGATGCCGACAATCGCTGCTTTTTCATTTGCTTCAATATGAAAACTTACATCTTTTAATATCTCATCTGTTCCAAAAGACTTTGAGATACTCTGACATGACAAAATCATTTTAAACTTTCCTCTAACGTCGTTCTGATTGCCTTGATAAAATCTTCGCTGTTTAATACGACCGGATTCGGATTCGTAGTAATCAGCGCAAGGTCTTTTGTCATTTTACCATCTTCAATGGTCTTAATACAAGCCTTTTCGAGTTTTTCTGCAAAATCGGACAATGCAGCATTCGAATCAAGCTCTCCGCGTTTCTTAAGTGCTCCCGTCCATGCAAAAATGGTTGCAACAGAGTTCGTGGATGTTTCCTCACCTTTTAAGTGTTTGTAATAATGACGCTGTACCGTTCCGTGTGCAGCCTCATACTCATAATAGCCATCCGGAGAAACCAGCACGGAAGTCATCATGGCAAGCGAACCAAATGCACTGGAAACCATATCACTCATGACATCTCCGTCATAGTTTTTACATGCCCAGATATAACCGCCTTCAGATTTCATCACACGGGCAACCGCATCATCAATTAAAGTATAGAAATAAGTAATGCCTGCTTTTTCGAATTTTTCTTTGTATTCTGCATCAAAGATCTCCTGGAAAATATCTTTAAATGTGTGATCGTATTTTTTGGAAATCGTATCTTTTGTTGCAAACCACAGATCCTGTTTTGTATCAAGTGCATAGTTAAAACAGCTCTTTGCAAAACTCTCAATCGAATTGCAAAGGTTGTGCTGTCCCTGAACGACACCTGCTCCGGTAAAGTTATGAATCAGTTCTCTTGTTTCTGTGCCGTCCTCTGCAGTATAAACCAGCTCACATTTACCTGCTCCCGGAATCTTCATCTCGGATGCTTTGTATACATCACCATAGGCATGACGTGCAATCGTGATGGGCTTTTTCCAGTTTTTGACACATGGCTCAATGCCTTTTACAACGATCGGTGCACGGAATACCGTACCGTCTAACATGGCACGGATCGTACCATTCGGACTCTTCCACATTTCTTTTAGGTTGTATTCAGTCATACGCGCTGCATTTGGTGTAATCGTTGCACATTTTACAGCAACACCGTATTTTTTTGTGGCATTGGCAGAATCAACGGTTACCTGGTCATTTGTTTCATTGCGATGCTCTAATCCAAGATCATAATACTCTGTCTTTAAATCAATAAACGGAAGAAGTAACTCATCTTTGATCATTTTCCAGAGGATTCTTGTCATCTCATCTCCGTCCATCTCTACCAGTGGGGTTGTCATTTTGATTTTTTCCATTGTGTTCTCCTTTTCTATTGAAATAAATTGTCCCATCCGTAATTATCCATATTGTGAATGGTGTTCATCATGTGTTCATTTGCCAGTTTCTCTGCCAGACCGGCATCATGCTTCTTTAATGCCTCCACGATCTGTCTGTGTTCCTGATTTGACTGTACAGAACGCTTCGGATCTGCAAGTGTGATTTTTCGCACGCGTTGTACATAATGATGAAAATCAAGCAGCACATGTTTTAATTCTTTGCTGTCGGAAGCATTGTATAAAATTTCATGGAAACGGTTGTCAAGTTCCACAACCTGTTCCGAATTTCCTTTTGCAGCATGAAAATCCGACAGATATATATTTTCATCCAGTTCATCTAACTGTTCTTTGGTGATCTTATCCGCTGCCCACTTTGCACACAGTCCCTCCAGACGCGACCGTATCTCGTAGATATCCTGAATATCTTTTTGGGAAATACCTACGACATAAGCACCTTTATTCGGGATAATGGTAACCAGTCCCTCAAGTTCAAGCTGGCGGAGTGCCTCACGCACCGGAGTACGGCTGACACCTAACTCCTCACCAATATTTTTTTCCTTTAACTCCTCGTCTGTCGCATATTTTCCGGACAAAATATTTTCACGGATCGTATGAAACACACGGGAACTTAAGGAATAATTATCCTCTCCCATATATGACACCTCATGCTCCTATTGTTACATTTAATTCCTTGCAGCATTTTTCAATTTCTTCCACTAATTCTTTATCGGTCAATACCGTAACACGTCCATCCTCGTACTGTTTATCTACCCATACTTTTACTTTTTTCACAAGCTCTGAGTTTTTGTCTACGCTCTTATCTTTCGGAAGATGGTAATAAGAGTTGATCCAGAGAGCGATTCCGGCAAGACCGGATGTGTTGGAAACAGATACTAATGGTGGTCTGTTTAAAAATTTTCCGGTATCAAAAATATTGTAAATCTCCTCATTTTTGAGAAGTCCGTCCGCATGGATCCCGGCTCTTGTGACATTGAAGTTGCTGCCGACAAACGGGGTACGGCTCGGCTGTACATAGCCTAATTCTTTCTCAAAATACTCTGCCAGTTCTGTGATCACGGTAGTGTCCATGCCATCGAGTGTTCCCTTCAACTGTGCATATTCAAATACCATTGCCTCAAGCGGTGTGTTACCGGTACGCTCTCCGATTCCAAACAGGGAACAGTTGACTCCGCTTGCACCGTAAAGCCATGCGGTCGTGGAGTTGTTAACTGCCTTGTAGAAATCGTTGTGGCCATGCCACTCGATCAGTTCAGAAGGCACACCTGCATGTGTGGTCAGACCGTAGATGATACCCGGCACGCTTCGCGGAATCACGGCACCCGGGAAGTTAACGCCATAACCCATAGTATCGCAGGCACGGATCTTGATCGGGATCTTATATTCATCCATCAGTTTCATAAGTTCTACACAGAACGGGATGACAAAGCCGTAAATATCAGATCTTGTGATATCTTCCAAGTGGCAACGTGGACTGATACCTGTCTCTAAGCACTCACGGATGACGCTTAAGTAAAGATTCATAACCTCTCTTCTTGTCATTTTCATCTTATAGAAAATATGGTAGTCAGAGCAGCTTACCAGAATACCTGTTTCACGCAGACCGATATCTTTTACTAACTGGAAATCCTGTTTGCTTGCACGGATCCAGCTGGTAACTTCCGGAAATTTATAACCACGTTCCAAGCATTTGTAAACAGCATCCCTGTCTTTTTTACTATATAAAAAGAATTCACTCTGGCGGATCAGACCTTTTGGGCCGCCCAGGCGGTGCAGATAATCGTAGATCGTCACGATCTGCTCTGTGGTATACGGTGCCCTTGACTGCTGACCGTCACGAAATGTCGTATCTGTGATCCAGATATTTTCCGGCATATTATGCGGAACAATTCGATCGTTGAATGCGATCTTCGGGATCTCATCATACGGAAACAGATTGTGGAATACATTTGGTTCCTTTACATCTGCCAACTGATAAAAATGCTCTTCAAGCTGCAGCAGATTCGTTTTCTTATTCATTACAACTTCTCTCATAACGTAAATCCTTCTTTCTGCCATGGCACTTGTGCCATTGACACCTGTGCCATGAATGCATATTTTTACTTTTAGAGTGAATATTTTTTCATGCATAATTGTATACAATTATACTTTTTCTATATTCTATACATTTCTTCTCTTATTTGTCAAGGCATAAAATTTTATATTTTCTATAACCTGAAATTATAAGTATACATAATCATATATTCAAAAAAATTTATTCAAATCTGTAACACTTATTCTGCGCTCACATAAGATACAGTGTAAGAAAAAACCTGGAGGTTTTATATGAGTGATTTAGCTGCAACAAACTGTGGTGGTGGATGTTCCTGTAACGAGGGAGGATGCAATTCCATTCTCTGGATCATCATCTTATTATGCTGCTGTGGCGGCAATGGTGGTTTCTGCGGTGGAAACAATGGATGTGGAGGCAACAATGATTGTCTTTGGATCATCCTGCTTCTCTTCTGCTGTGGCGGATGCGGCGGAAACAATGGATGTGGTTTCTGCTAGTCAGATCATCTGTTCTGAAATGGCGGTCGGATATTCCGGCCGCCCTATAAGATTTATAAAGAAAAACGTCTCTGCCTGTTATGGAAGAGACGTTTTTGTATGTCAGCCGAATTTACGGACGCTTTGTGTTCTGATCCCGTGCAGCATACTCACGGTCTTTTTCCCGATTCTGCTGCTGCATCATCTTCTCGTAGATTCCACATTCCTTTGGCACTTTCTTTTTTCTGACACATTCCTCATCTATCTCATAAACACTGTTTCCATCAATAATCAGCATATTTGATTCCTCCTCCCGTTTTATTTTATGCCGACTGCCTGATACCGTCACTAAAACTGTCCCCTCATCCATGTGATATCTGGCATAATCTATTTTCCGGGTTCATAAACTAAAAGAAAAAAGGCATCTTTATGGAACCAAATTCATTTACGCCCTTTGATAATATGACACAGACCCGTGAACTGCAAATGTTAAAAACTGCGATTCCCTATATGAAAGGTGACCAGAAAAAGCAATTTGCTATTCTGATCAAATATATGGAATTACAGAATACGATCCAAGTATTCAACCAGGAGGATAAAGTCATGTCCATGTGCTCTGTCAGTGAGGATGAAAATTCTACTCTTGCCATGTTAAATGACCTTCGGAAATTCTGTACAGACAAAGAGCTTGAAACACTTGATATGATCACAAATATGATCTCTATGATGGAAACCTATGAGACCATTTTTGCATAATATATTGTAAGAAAACTGCCAAAACAAAGCATTACATTTTTGAAAGGAATAAATAGTGATGGAAAATGATTTCTGGAATAATCCGGGGTTAAAAAATATGTCCCCGGAAAAACTGCAGTTTTTAATGAATTTTGCATCAAAAGAAAAACCAACAAACATTAAAGATATGATGCCGTTTCTTCTTGGCACCATGAATGCAGCAAAAACAAATAATATCCAGTTCACAGACCCCGAAACAGAGCTGCTTGTCACCCTGCTAAAACAAAACATGTCAAAAGAGGAATCTGAGAAGGCCGATAAAATTATCCGGCTCATGAAAGACCGGAAGCAAAATTAACTAATAAAAGGGATGGAACACTCCACCCCTTTTGTATCTGCATATTTATTTATGATTTCTTAACATTTTCTCAAGTCTACCAGATGGAAGCTACACTTACCTCTAATAATTTATCGATCGGCGCCGGACTCTTTCCCATACCATCTGTACCCTCAAAATATTTTGCACTTGCCGATTCAAATAAAACAAACACCGTACCATCTGCAATAGCAACTTCTTCCGAACAAGGTGGCATCTCCACTTTTACCTTCGGTTCATTTGGTTTTTTGTCCAATGAAAGAAGAGAAGAATAAACTTTTAAATAAGAAGAATTATTTCTTCCATAGGAAGTGCTTAAATAAATTGATCCGTTATCATCGAATGCCACTCCCTGCACTTTACTCGGAAGATTATAGTTGCTGACTGCCGTCAGCTTATCTTCTTTTTTATCATAGCTGTATGAATACATCTCGGAATCAAAAAATCTGGTATGTGTAGCAACCCAGAGTCTGCCACCGTAGCAGGTAATGCAGGATGGTGTATTTTTCAGGCGGTATTCGTCTGACAATGCCGATGCATCAATGCAATATTCCGGCGCATCCTGTGCGATTTTTGTAATATATTCATAGGAAATACGCTCTAAGGTATTGGAATTTGAATGGCAGATCCAGACATTCTCGCCATCAAAAGCAATACCGCCAAGATGACTTTCTTTTTTCATGCCAAGTGTTACCAGATATTCGCCGCTCTCACGATCAAACACCATCAGTGATCCAAGATTTTTGCGATCTTCCGAATATGCAGTAATAAGAATATAATCCGGTGTGAAACAAAGTCCCTGCATACACTGGCTGGAACTGCTGATCAGATTATCCTTATAGTCTTTTTCCCTGGTAGAAGGCATTCCCGGAATAGAAAGATCATCCAAAAAAGTATAGGAACATTCCTTTAACTCTTTCTGACTGTTGTCACGAATCGTGCCTGTCTGATAAGAATACATTTCCACATTATAATGATTGTCAATATTTTTTGTCCATTTTGCAAAAAGAACCATATTCGCCGGACTGTCTTCATCTATTTTCGTAACTTTTCTGGAATAGCTGCAGTCTGCATACCAGCCAGCAAAATTGTAACCCATTTTAACCGGCACGTCCAGTGTAAAAGGAAGTTCTTCTTTTTGGATTGTTTTTTGATTATTGCTGCTGTTAATACCGCCATTTACCTCATATACAATGTGATACTCTGACGGATCCTGTGTATCAAAAAAATCAAATGTAACATTATCACTGGTAATGGTTTCCTTTGAAGTATCAGGGAGGATGATCATGCTGCAGGCACGAACCAATTTCGGATCGCTTACAAGAAAAATAAATACATATAAAATTACAAATAGTTCTTTGCAAATTTTTCTGCCATACCGCATATCCATTCCTCCCTGTTTTCTTTTTAATTACACACACCGGAAAATGTTACATCCAGTCTGTGTTTTTATCCTGCTTTCGGGAAGAACTGTTTCTTTCAGAAACTGTTTTATGAATTATCCGTATTATCAAGTTTGCCTGCCCTCTCTGCGATCTCCTTTTCCTGGATATCAGAAGGTGTCTGCTCATATCTTGCAAACTCATAGGAAAATGTTCCGCTTCCACCGGTCATGGATCGTAAATCTGTGTTGTATCCATATAATTCCATGTAAGGAATATCAGCTACGATCTCCTGATAACCGTGTTCCGTCGGATTCATTCCAAGTACACGTCCACGGCGTTTGTTTAAGTCTCCCATAATGTCACCTGTGTATTTGTCAGGTACAACAACTTTTAAGGATGCGATCGGCTCTAACAGAATCGGTGATGCTTCCATAATGCCTTTTTTGAATGCCTGAAGAGCCGCAACCTTAAATGCCATCTCAGAAGAGTCTACCGGATGATAGGATCCATCATATAATACTGCCTTTACTCCTACCACAGGATAAGCTGCCATCGGTCCTTTCACAACTCCTTCCTGGATTCCTTTTTCCACCGCCGGGAAGAAGTTTTTTGGAACTGCTCCGCCGACAACGCATTGTTCAAATACATATGGTGTTTCAAGATCCCCGGAAGGTTCAAAGGTCATCTTAACGTGACCGTATTGTCCATGACCGCCGGACTGTTTTTTGTACTTGTATTCCACATCCGCTTTCTTACGAATGGTCTCCCGGAATGCTACTTTTGGTTTTTTCAGTTCAATCTGAACTTTGTATCTCTCTAACAGTTTGCTTGCCACAACATCAAGGTGCTGGTCTCCCATACCGTAAAGTAATGTCTGGCCATTTTCACTGTCATTGACTGTTTTTAATGTAAGATCTTCGAGCATCAGCTTTTGCAATGCCTGCGAGATCTTATCTTCATCTCCTTTGTTGACTGCCTTATAACGTTTATAAGTATATGGTATGGAGATCTGTGTTCTTATATACAGGATCGGGTTCGCTTTGGTAGAAAGGGAATCTGTGGTAGCTGCTTTAGTCAGCTTCGCTAACGCTCCGATATCTCCCGCATGCAGTTCCTTTACTTCCTCCGGCTTATTGCCACAGAGTACATAGATCTTTCCGATTTTTTCCTCTGTATCTTTATGCTGGTTGTAAAGAAGATCATCTGTTTTGATAACTCCCGAATTAACTTTGATCAATGAATATTTCCCAATAAACGGGTCTGCAATCGTTTTGAAAATATAAGCTGATTTTGGTTTTGCAAAATCATAGTCTGCATTGTATACCTCGTTGGACTTTGCATTGATTCCGGTGCAGGAACGTTTTTCCGGACTCGGAAGATATTTTACAATGTCGACCATCAGTGTATACATGCCACGTGCAAGAACATTCGAACCCATCAGCACCGGAACGATGCTTCCATCGGATACATTGACACGGAGTGCCTGGCGGATCTCATCCTCGGAGAACTCTTCCCCTCCAAAATAACGATCCATAAATTCTTCACTCGTCTCCGCAACAGCCTCCATCAATGCTTCCCTGCAAATACCAAGATTCTCTTTGGAATACTCCGGCACTTCTACCTTTTCCACTTCGCCGTTATCTTTCCAGCGTTTTGCCCGCTGCTGTAATACATTGACATATCCGACGAACTGTCCGTTTTCACGGATCGGAAGATGGAAAGGTGCGATCCGCTTGCCGTATAGCTGCTGTAAATCTTCTACGACCTGCCGGTAACTTGCCTCATCGATATCCATATCTGTAACAAATACCATACGCGGCAGTTTGTATGTCTCACATAACTCCCATGCCTTCTTTGTGCCGACTTCAATGCCAGCCTTACCGGATACTACGATAATTGCTGCATCCGCAGCACTGACTGCTTCTTCTACCTCCCCTACAAAATCAAAATAACCAGGTGTATCAAGGATATTGATCTTGGTATCACCCCAGACAATCGGTATCACAGTTGTGTTGATGGAAAAATGACGTTTGATTTCTTCTTTGTCATAATCGCTGATTGTGTTACCATCGGTAACTTTTCCCATGCGTGTTGTCATCCCCGCAAGATAAGCCATCGCCTCGGCGAGACTTGTTTTACCACATCCACCATGTCCAAGCAGAACCACATTACGAATCTTGTCAGTTGTGTAAACGTTCATAGCAAATCCTCCAATACATATTTTTTAGTCGATACCTCTGAAACGGCATTCGCTGTATGGTTATATTTTACTAAATTTACACGTTTATTACAACTTATTTATTCATATTTACTAACTATTTTTATATTACCCGAAATTTGTTTATATATTATGTATGCATTTTAAATAATTTATAACCATTTGCATGGAATGTTTACATAGTGTTCACATTTCATCCATACTTTGATTATTTTTTCATGCAATATGCACTTTTATACTTTAACGTGTTGACTTTCTTGCAATTTATGTCTATGATAGGTAAAGAATTATGAGAACAGAACTTTAACATCTAACAGGGGGATTTCCATATATGTCACTTCAGAAAATAGGCTTTATCGGACTCGGACTCATCGGCGGTTCCATTGTAAAAAAACTGCATGCACTTCATCCGGAACTTACAATGATTGCAACTGCACACCATGCAGAAACAGTTGCCGAAGCTTATAAAGAACATTTGATCATAAACAATACACCATGTGAACTGAAGGATTTCGCAGACTGCGATTACATTTTTCTGTGCACGCCGACCAAGAGAAATATTGAATATCTGCAGCAGTTGAAAGATGTAATTTCTCCGGACTGCATCATCACGGATGTCGGCAGTGTCAAGACGGAGATCCACAGAGAAGTGATAAGACTCGGCCTTGAAGCCAATTTTATCGGCGGTCATCCGATGGCGGGTTCTGAGAAGACCGGTCTTTCTAATGCTTCAGAGACGCTTTTGGAAAATGCTTACTATATTATCACACCGACCACAAAGAGTCCTTCCCCTGCTGTGGAAGAACTGACCGGGCTGGTGCGCTCTCTCGGCGCAATTCCTCTGGTTTTAGGTTATGAGCAGCACGATTATGCGACCGCAGCGATCAGTCATCTGCCGCATGTGATCGCATACAGCCTTGTCAACCTGGTGCGGGAATCGGACGATGAAAATGAGATCATGAAAACCATCGCAGCCGGAGGTTTTAAAGATATCACGCGTATCGCATCTTCTTCTCCTGTCATGTGGGAAAATATCTGTTTATCCAATCAGGAACAGATTTTAAAATTATTGGACAACTATATCCATACATTAGAGGTAGTGCGCACGAACATTGCAGATGCAGATTCCCCTGCACTGTTAGATGCCTTTACTGCAGCCAAAGATTACCGTGATTCCATCACGATCACGGCAAAAGGTGCTTTGAAGAATGTTTACGAACTGTATTTAGACCTGATCGATGAGACCGGTGGGATCGCCACCGTCGCAACGATCCTTGCGAGCAATAATTTAAGTATCAAAAATATCGGGATCATTCACAACCGTGAGTTTGAGGGCGGTGTTTTGAGACTTGAAATGTATGACGGGGAATCATTAGCGCTGGCGGTTGCACTGCTTAAGAAACATCATTATACGATTTATGAGAGATAGAAAAATGCCGTATGGTTGGTTGATCGTACGGCATCTTATTATCGGTTGAATAGTCATTTTTGTTCATTTACAAAGTACTCATAAAACTGAGCAAATGAATGTAAGTGATCACTATTATCTATTCTTGATACCAGCGCATCAAAGTATACTTTTTTTGCCATCTCCATAGGTTTTTTCTTACTGTACCGTACTCTGTTATATCTGCACATTTCATGTAAATAATGGAAATGATAAACAGCTATCGTTTCTTTTATATCGTCCGGCACAGCCATTAATTCAGGATCATTTACTTTTATATTATACTTGTCGTAATATGGCTGAAAATCACCTTCCGGTCTAATATCCGGATATAAATTTCCATTTCCTAAAAGCCATGTTTCAAAACAATGATTGCAGACAAAAACTTTATATAAAAAATCTACAGTACAATTCTTCTTTTCAATATATTCCTTGATAATGTTTTCAACCTGTTTTTTTCGTTCTTGTTCATTATATTCTTCCGAATCCAAAATCACTATTAACTGATCTATTTTTCCCGGATTCAGCAGAATTGTATCTATCGTCTGGAATAAAACTCTTGTGATCAGCTGCGTAACACCTTGTCCGCTCTGCATCACATAATTATTTTCCCGAACATATGTAATATCCTGCACTCTGGTGTTTTGTATCCCCATATATTTTAACCATTCAGGCAAAACCTTTATAAAGGACTTTTCATCTTCAAGCAAAAAATAATAATTCATTTATATCTTACCTTCAAATTCCCATCTGTTTATCAAATTAAAATATGCATCATGCTGACTATGCATGATTCCATACTCTTCAGCTGTAAAATTTTTTACCGTCGCAATGTCTCTTTCAATGATCTTCCATTTCTTATTTGAAATCTGGTTTATAATTTTAGGATGATGGCTGGTAATAACAAACTGTAAATCCCTTCTTTCCCCCAATAATAGTTCTGCCAATACATCTATACAATTTACCCCTAATCCATTCTCAAATTCATCTATTAATACTAAAGAGTTTTTTGACATAGTGATCAACTCAACAATATAGTATATCGTTTTTAACATTCCATTGGATATTTCATGCTGCAATAATCTTTTTCCATATACATCTATTGCCACCATATATATTTCACGATCAGGATCCTCAACAATATCTATACTGTTAATCTCCATAAACAGCTCCTTAACCGCAGAAAAAATCTGTGCGTACATTTGAGGATAATATTTTTTTGTTATATAAATCTTTAGAGGAACAGGTAAATGGCTGAATTTTTCAAAAGGCTGTTTTTCATTTTCCTTAAAGCTTTCTTTAATCTTTGCTTTAAACATATTAAAACTATCCTGCGCAATTGCCCCTCTCACATCCATTTCAATTTCTATTGGATATAATTTTAACATTTCAGAAATTATTGGTTTGACAAAGGCATCTTCCGAATATTGTACTAATAAACTTTCATCTTTTTTAGGTGTCGGTACCTTATCATAACCAGTCACCTGAATCGTATCAGATGTACGCTGCATCAGTATATCACCTTTTATATTCTGAAGTTTTTCATAGGCAAAAAAATACTTTATTTCTTTTGATTCAAAAATATCCTCTGTATGATCCTGCTGTATTCTATATGACCATACATATACTTCCTCTCCAATTTGAAAACATAAAGTCGTATTATATGGTTCCAGACGTAAATTCTTATTTACAGCCAATTTCAGAGAATATTCTATCGCATTTAATATCTGGGTTTTACCAACACCAGACAGACCAACCAACAATGTGATATCATCATTAAATACAACACGTTCAATCTTTAGTCCTGTTCTTAAATTCTCGAATTCAATCCATTTCAGCTTCACGTTTAACACCTCACATGTCCTCCCTTTCTTCAACTCTGCTTAAGTATTTTGAATGAGGAGAACAAATAACCTCTTTTTCCTTTGTTATAATTCCATTAAAATCAATATGCAATGACTATTCACATTGCATATTGATAGTGCTAAAAAAGTCCCCCGCCTTATGGCGGAGGACTTTTTATTACAACCGCTTGTTCTGTAATTATAGTATCAATTTCGGGTAGTAATGTCAACTTTTCTTCGTTGTAACCGTCTTTGCTTTCGACCAGCTGGCATAAATCTTTGTCGATTTTTTCCCAACCTTGACTGTCTGATACGTCCGGATGCGTACATAATATTTTTTCTTTGCTTTCAGCTTTGTAATCTTTTTGGAAGTCATGCTGTTCTTTGCAGCTTTTACAGTCTTTGTGGTTTTCTTTGTGAATTTACTGCTGGTGGAATACTGGATCTCATAACCGGCGGTCTGTTTTGTCTGCTTCTTCCATTTTACTGTGACCGTATTTTTTGAAGCTGTCAGTTTGGAAATGGCTGTATTCTTTGGCAGAATCGTAAATGTCTTTTTTACGGTTCCGGTATAATTGCCTTTTAATGTCACCGTCACTGTATATTTTCCAACATTTTGTGTCTTTTTCGGATAAGTCACCTTATAATCAGTACCGTTTTTCAGCCTCTTTCCTGCCGCATCCGTAATAGTTACAGATGGTTTCTGCTTCTTTCCATTATACGTCATAGATGTTTTGGAAAGTTTTATCGTTTTTGCAGCATAAATCACTTCCGTCTGTTCTGCCCCACATACCGAACATACTGCTGTAAATGTACCATTTTTACTGGTTGTTGCACGCTTTGTCACCTTTTTGTTTTTATAAGTATGCGCTGTCTTTGGAATCGATGTAGTATCCTTGACTGCCCCACAGATACTGCAGGTTAAAGTCTTTCTTCCCGGTTCAGTGCAGGTCGGCTGTTTCGTTATGCTCTCCGTATAATTGTGCTGACAGGTCACCGTATATGTTTTAGATGCCGTTCCGGTATAAATACCTGTACCTATGATCGTTAATGTGTAAGTACCTAACCCGGTAATTTCAAATCCACCGGTTACCAGATAATCACGTCCCTCGACTAATGTTTTACCATCACATTCAACCGCTGCTGTCACACTTTTTGCCGTACCGTTATATGTGGTGTTTCCAATCGTGATCTGCGCACCGGAAAGATCTTTTGGTGTACTTCCGACAACAAAAATAACTGCATTATCGTCCGTCTCTCTCGGCTGGTAGGTCACACTCATCCTGCCATCTTCCCCTGCCACTGCCTGACGGATATCTAAAATATTGTCAGAGGCGAGCAGGTCATCTGCAGTCAGGGATCTTGCCACATAAAAATTGTAGGTATCGTTCGGCGTCAGGTTTTTGAAAGATGCAGTCTGTGTGGCGGTGGCGGTGTTGGTTTCAGTGGCGTCGGCTTTGTATACGGAAACTGCCTCTTCTTCAAATTCTTCGGACTGGTCTGCTGCTTCAGATTCGGATACCGGTTGGGTGGAATCCGGGGATGCTGTTAAAACTGGTACGGAATCTGAGGATGATTCTTCGGATTGTGCGGATATGGCGGAGGGGAGGGCTACGCCACCGGGGATTGTAATTTCTACAGTAGGCGCACCAAATGCCATCATATCATTATCATCCCATTCATACAACCTTCCATCCTTTGTTAATACCCCACTATTAAGATATAGGGTCATCGATATACTTGCTGCTAAAACATTATCCATTATTCTGACTGGTTCTAAATGTCCCGTTCCCCATAGATAAAGTTCTCCATTATTTGTTATTGCACCATTTATATTGTATTCCCCCATAATAACATTCCTAACATTATCCATTATTTTTACAGGCACATCAGGCACATATCTACCTTCCGTCGTTCCATCCCCTAATTGACCATAATCATTGCATCCCCACATATACAAACTTCCATCTTCTTTAATTATTCCGTAACAATCATCTCCAAACTTTATATCCCTTACATTACTCATTATCTTTGTTGGTTCATAGCCATATATGTCTACCCCCCACATATACAAATCGCCATTTGAAGTAATTGCAGCACTTGTTGCACCATTCGTGCCCACTGCAACTACATCATCTAAAACTTTAACTGGAATCACTTCATCTACAATTGTTCCATTTCCTAATTGTCCCCATGCATTATACCCCCACATATATAAACTTCTATCTTTTGTAATGGCACCACTTGCATACCTTCCTACACTAACAGAAACAACATTGTCCATTATTTTTACAGGTATATCTCGATCTGTTTTTGTTCCATCTCCTAATTGACCATAATCATTGCATCCCCACATATACAAACTTCCATCTCTTGTAATAGCACCACTTGAGTCCCATCTTGTACTAATAGAAACAACATTGTCCATTATTTTTACAGGTATATCTCGATACGTTTTTGTTCCATCTCCTAATTGACCACAATCATTATTTCCCCACATATACAAACTCCCATTTCCTGATATAACACCCATATAGTTAACGCCTGAGCTCAATACCTGTGAATAACTATTTAACCCCAAATCCGGTCTTATCGTATCAATCTGATTTCCCGAATTATTTCCTGTCCCGCCTCCAACTGTCTTACATAATGTAATCCGCAAGTCATCTATCGTCTCATCCATATGGATTTCAATGTTTCTTCTGGTAGGTACATACCCATCTTTTACCGGAGTGATCGTATACCGGCTTTCCGGCAGATAGACTGATAATTTGCCAAGCATATCCGTCTTTTTCTTTACTTCCTCAAACTGTCCTGTCTGATCCGTAATCGTTACTACAGTATCCGGCAGCAGATTACCATCTGTGTCAACCACAACCAGATTCAAACGATAACTTAAATGCGGACACTTCGTCAGACCATAATCATTATGATCAATGGAATAATAAAAATCAGCGATTTTCTTCGACTCCCCAATTAAATTTATATTATAGGAAATTTTACTCAGCATTTTCACGCCTGCTTTTAGCGTAAGCTCTGCATTAATTTTTCCCTCAATACATTTTTCACAGCTATGAATCGTCTTTTCCTGTTTTAGGATTTCTGGTTTCCATGATGCATTTAACTTAATGCCCGCTTTTCCTGTAAGGCTTGCAGAAGCAACGTTATTACTCAAAATTTTCACACGCGGTTCTAAAGAAAGCCCCCAGTAAAAACTTCCACTGATTTTTAGTTTAGGCGTACATTTTGGCATTGTGGTCAGGCTTGTAATTCCATTGTTATCTGCCTGAATGCCAAAAGTACCACTGATATCAGCGCCGACTGCACCATTAATTTCCCACTCATATATCATAGACGGCGTCAGTTCCACAATAATACCATAAAACATATATCCCACAGACGGTAGCGGTACAGTTGCTGTAAATTTTCCTTTTGCTGTAATATCAAGGCTGCCTTTATAATCCAGCTTTAATTCCACATAACACTTGGAAAATGTAAGATATAATTTTGCAGAACATGTAATCCGCATCCACAAACCGCCTGAAATACTGTAACTTCCATCAGAATCTTTTCCTGATTTATCCAATCTGAATTTCATTGTCTTTTTGACACTTCCACTGATGTCGGCTGCTTTATACTCACTGTTCTCCGGCTCATCCGAAAGTCCCTCATATGTGACACCATCCCCACAGGCAGACGGATCGATCGTTGCGTTTGCAAGATCATCTGATGCATCAATTTTGACATAGGAAAAAACATCCTACATTTCGATGTCATCACCGGTAATCGTAACCGTTGTTCCATTTACATCAATCGATGCAACTTTCGTTATAATAAACTGACCATCTGCATATTCATAGGAAAAAATATCTCCTTCTTCCAAAGATGTCATGTCTGTATCTGCATTTTTGATCACATATGTATTTGTGGAATCATCTGCCGACACCACAATATTTTTTCCCGTTTCAGATGGAATAATAATGGTATCGTCTCCATAGACTGCAAAATTGTTCGTATCATCGTCATCCAGGTTCAGCACCTTTTCTTCGTCAAAATCATCTGTCGTCTTTGCTAAAAACTCCTGCATTTCCTGCGTATACATAGAGGATTCATATACTGTACAGATTGGACGAAGTGTCTCTGTTTCGATTAGATATCCACGCACCAGATAATATTGTGGAATCGTGCCGGAATTGATCGTTACTGTTGTTTCTGTCTCTGTATTTGTTACGTTCTTTTTCCCGGAAGCCAGCATCTGATTGCCGTTCTCATCATATACTGCAACGACAAGTGTTGCATCCTGTGTTGTTTCAAAAGAAACAGATGCCTGATTCCCGCTCATATCAATCGAAAACACATTGCATCCATTATTTTCAGTCTGCTCGGCTGCAACACCAGAAAATTCCTGTGCAAACATTGATCCGAAACTGTCTGTTCCTCTGACCGTCAATTCTGAGGTAACCCTGGCATCCGTTTTCTCTGTCTCCTGTAACTCCTCTGTCTGCTCTTCTGTTTCCGTCTCTTTAATTTCGACAGTCTCCTCAGTTTCTGTCATATCTGCTTCATTGTCCGTCTCTGTCTGTACGATTTCAGCCGCTTGTGTTTCGTCCGGTTCTGTTTCACCGTCTGATCCGGTCTTTTCTGTCAGAGTCTCTTCCGATTCTTCTGTTTCTTCGCTTTCCGTAACTTCACTGCTCTCTGTCCCGGTCTCTTCTTCCTTTATGACTGCGGTATCATCCTGCGCAGCAAATACACTGTCCGGAAATGAAATTCCCGTCATGGTCACTGTAACAGCAAGCAGACCTGCCAGTAATCTTTTGTACATAACCCATTCCTCCCTGCAATTTTCTTTTTTGATTACATTTTCTTTTAAACTTACCGGTACTTTATCTCCCTCCATATAAAAGTTTCCGCTCCCTTTCAATTAATATTCCTGCAATTATAAGATTTTATTTGTATTTTTTCTTATATAAATATAACACTTGTATTTCAAATTTGGGGTAAATGGCGAAATGCCGGATTATAGAACATCCCAAAAAGAACTCCAGACAGTCAAAAAGCCATATTCTGACGTTAATCAGAATACAGCCTCTTGAGTTGAACTGTTTACATTATAAACTAGTTCATGGATACAAACATAGTTTAGCACACTTTTCAAAAATCTACAATAGTAAATTTCATAAAATTTAAAATTTTTTTCGTTACTGTTCAGACCATTGTAAAAACTGACGAAATTTAAAAAAATATATTTGTGGATAAACTCAAGCAGGATGGGAAGTCTCGTTAACGACTTCCGAATCCTGCTTTTTCTTTTGAAATTATAAACAGTACCTGCATGTTTTCCTGCTTTTACATGGCTGGAATACGGATTTCCACTCCTGCTTCTTTCATTTTTCTGCCGGTTATCCACCGTCATTCTGCCAGTCCCGTAATTCGTCCGATTTCCCATTCGTCCCTGTTTCTGCTATACTTATCCTATACTTAAGGAGGCACAAATGAACGCAGATGATAAAAGCAAACTCAAAGCATATGAAGAACTTATAGGCAGTCTTGAGCATACAAACGGACTACAGCACAGGGTCATCGAAACCCAGTCCTCATTGATCAAATCCCTTGAGGAACATAATGCAGAATTAGAAAAAATCATTGATGATCTGACAAACATTTAAGGAAAGGACGCGGCATGGGGATGGGGAATTCTTTTGAAACCATTACAGTACTTCAATACAGGCTGAAAGCAGCACAGGAAGAACTTGCAGCCTTTCAATCGGGAGAAAAATATATCCGAATGGAAAAACAGCACCTTACACAGGTGCGTGCCCTGGAACGCAGAATTGCAAAACTGGAAGCAGCTGTAGCAAAAGAACACAGCCATGCCATTACGATTCGGAATCAATGGTTTGAGATTTTTGAACAGCTGCAAAAAGAATGCGACCGTATGGTCGCCGAAGCAGTAAAAAAGGCGGATATGATGGAAAAAAGGGCCATCCGTGCAGAAAAACAGCGCGACACCGCCCTTGAAAAAGTAACTTCCCAGAGACGGGAACTTTGCAAAGTAAAGACAGAGCTTGATGATGAAAAACAAAAAGTACAGAAACTGACGGCACAGATTAACCGGAACTATGAAAACTCATCCATCCCGTCTTCAAAATCTATCGCCCGCAAAAAAATATCCAACAGCCGCGAAAAAACAGGAAGGAAACCCGGTGGACAGCCAGGACACAGGGGGCACTGCAGAAAGAAACTCACCCCGACAAGGGAAATCTATCTTCCGGCACCCGAAGAAGTACTCCATGACCCTGACTTTAAGAAAACATCGAAAACCATTACAAAGCAGAAAATCGACATCAGCGTAGAAGTGCATGTGACCGAGTATCATGCCGATGTGTACTATAATTCCAAAACAGGTGAACGGATCCATGCACCATTTCCACAGGGAGTCATTGATGACGTTAACTATGGAGGAAATTTACGTGCTTTCCTGTTTCTGCTGAATAATGACTGCTGTACATCAATTGATAAAAGCCGCAGGTTTTTGTCTGATCTGACAGATGGAAAAATAAACATATCAAAAGGCATGATCAATAATCTCTGCCGGTCATTTGCCCAAAAAACAGAATCCCAGCGTAAAGAGATTTTCTGCGACATGCTGCTTTCCCCTGTCATGCATACAGACTGTACCAATGCCCGTGTAAATGGGGAAAGTTCGTATGTATTTGTATGTGCGGTTCCGGATGGCGGTGTGCTCTATTTTGCCAGGGGCAAAAAGGGACACGATGGAATAAAGGGCACGGTCGTTGAAGACTATCAGGGGACACTGGTCCACGATCATGATGTAACCTTTTATAAGTATGGAACCGGCCACCAGGAATGCCTTGCACATGTACTGCGTTATCTGAAAGACAGCATGGACAACGAAAAGGACCGTACCTGGAACAGGCAGATGCATTCCCTGAGACAGGAAATGATCCATTACCGGAATGGTTTATCTGAATCAGAAGAGCCAGATCCGCAGACCGTCTCCGAATTTGAAGAACGTTATAAAACAATCCTGTCCATAGCTGGGGATGAATACGACTATGAGCCGCCTGGGAAATACTACCGTGATGGATACAACCTGTACAAAAGGATGAAAAAGTATAAGAAAGATCATCTTCTTTTCCTCCATAATAAGAATGTACCTGCCACGAATAACGAAGCCGAACGGCTGCTGAGAAAATATAAAAGAAAACAGGCGCAGGCTGTGTCATTCCGGAGTCCGTCAAGCATCGACCATCTCTGTAAATGCATGAGCATGCTGGTTTTGATGCGCAGAAAAGAGCAGACCAATCTGTTCCGCGAGATTGCAGAAATATTTGCATAAGAAAACCGATGGTTTTGACTACGATTAGTCTACCATCGGTTCTTTTGTTACAAGTTTACCTCTGAACAGTAACGTTTATAGATTTTTCCCCGTCCGATGCCTGCCGCGATCAGATCCGCCTCATAATTTTTCTCTTCGATCTGCTTTAATGCATTCGCGGCTGTCTGCTCTAAACTCCGTTCTTTTTTCGCATCAAACACTTTGAACTCCATGATAAATGCATCCTTATTTCTCTCTAACGGATACATTGCGATATCATACCTCCCCTGTCCGCTTTCCCTGTTTGATACGATCCGGTATTGATCCCGCAGAGATACGATGAGTCCTAACACCAGTCCACGATAAAAATTTTCCGATGTACGCTCCGGGGGACATTTTCCAACATCAAAATAACTCATGGAAGTGTATGCAATATCCAGCAAAATATCATTCAGATCTTCCATGCGGTGTGAGAGCAGTGCTTTTGTAAAATCATTATAAACGGCATTTCCATTTTCAAACATCGCAAGGATTTCATAGCGGAACATTCCCATCACTTCCCGGTTTGTGACCGACATATCGCACCATGTGCTCTCTCCCTGCTTTACAACATTTTCCGCTTTAATATAGCCATCTGCCAGAAAAAGTGACCAAAAACTGTTCTCGTCACCGTCAAGATATTGAAACGTGATATTTTCATTGATCTCTTTATGAATGATTTCCCCTGCCATAAGCTGTTCAATCTCATGTTTGCTACGCACAGGATGTCTGCGGATGATCTCCCCGATCAGTTTGTTACTGCTGGTATTGATCCAGTAGGACTGCAATTCCCCGGACCTCATATAATTACAGATGGACCACGGATTATACATATCTTTTTGTTTTCCAAAAATAAATCCATCATACATTTCTTTCACATCATGCATCGTATCCATGTTCTGGCACTTTAATGCATCCATTACTTCCTGTTCCGTAAAACCGAAGCAATCACTGTAAGCCTCGCAGGTAACCGTATCCGTTTCAAGGTTATTCAGATCCGAAAACAGCGAATTTTTTGAAACCTTCGTCACTCCGGTAATCAAAGCCCTCGCATAGTAAGGATTTTCCTTAAATGTACTGTGAAATAACTGACGACAGGTACCGATCATCTCACTCCAGTACCCATCCGTATATGCTTCAAGCAGAGGTGTATCATATTCATCCCCTAAAATGACCGGCAGGATCTGGTAGTGCAGATAGACGAGACGGCACAGCCTCTGTATTGCAATTTCAATCCTTCCGGTATCTCCCGCACGGAACAGTTCTCTCAGACTCTTATATTCCTTTAGATCCTCCGCTTCCAGTCTGGTGCTTTTCAGCAGATATCTGTGTGCTTCATACATATTATAAAAACTGTCTGCCACATGCAAAATCTTTAAAATCCTGATATCCGCACCCGACTCCCGCATTCAGATATGGATTTCGTTTTAAAATATTCTGCAGTCCATCCACATACGCAAGCAGCCGCTTTTTCTCTTCCGAAAGCTTTCCCCGTTCTTCAAACTCTGCCTGTACCTGTTCCCGCTGTGATAGCTTAACATAACAGCTGACTGACTTTCCCTCCACTGTCCGCTGGATATACGGCTGTTTTTTACCGTTAATATTCTTATAAGTCAGTGTTCCCTTCGGCAGTTGTTCTAACCGGTTATCTATCTCTCTGATACGATCTTTCGGATTTCGTATTCTATTCCTCCATCTGCAATCTCATACTCCTATGCATCAAAAATGGTTATGTATGGTTATATTCATAATATAACCATACATAACCATTGTCAATTCGTATCAATCAGTTTTCTTTCAATGTTTCCCTGCAAGCCCCTCCTGCAGCGCATCTAACACACTCTCCATATGGATCGGCTTTGCGATATAACCATCCATACCTACCTCAAGTGCACGCTTGCGATCCTCCTCAAACGCATTGGCAGTCATCGAATTCTTCAAATAGATGTGGCACTGTTTTATACATCATCTTTTATTCATGCTGACAGATCTACGTCTGAGCATACTGCCTGTTACTTCACAGAAAAACAATACTTTGTCTGAGAATGATAAGTTTCTCCCACATGTAAAACCGGGGATTTAAAATTCGGTTCATTCACTGCATTCGGAAAATACTGTGTTTCCAGACAGAATGCGTGGCGGGAATCATAAGATGCACCGCCTTTTCCGGTCTGTTTTCCAATGAAATTTCCGGCATACAGCTGGATACCGACACAGTCCGTATAGACATCCATACAGATACCGGATTTCTCTGATCTTGCGCGGGCTGCAAGCTGCATTGTCCCATCAGCCTTATCTAACACAAAATTGTGGTCATATCCACCGACAAACTTAAGCTGTTCAAAATCTACTCCGATGTCCTGACCGATTTTTTTCATTTTGCGGAAATCCATCGGTGTTCCGGCAACCTTTTCCACATTACCGGTAGGAATCGCTTCGCCATCTTTTACCGGCGTATAATAGGATGCTAAAATTTCAAGCTCCTGATTTTCCATACATCCGGAATCATGACCATTCAGATTAAAATAAGCGTGGTTCGTGAAGTTCGCAACTGTGGTCTGATCGGAAACCGCCTCATAGGCAATCGAGAGCGCATTATCATCTGTTACTGTATATGTAACCTTTGCAGTCATATTTCCTGGGAAATCCTGTTCTAAATCCTTACTCAGATAAGAAAATGTAATCTCATCTTCTTTCTGCTGTTCCACATTCCAGATGACTGAATTAAAACCATTTTTTCCACTGTGCAGGTTGTTTCCATTGTCATTTTTTTCAAGCGGATACTCCCTGTCATCCAAAACAATTTTCGCTCCGCCGATCCTGTTTGCATTACGTCCGATCACTGCCCCAAAATAACAGGTATGCTCCTGATATTCCTGTGGTGTATCATATCCAAGCACGACATCGCGCTTCAAACCATTTTTATCCGGCACGAGCACGGATACGATCGTTGCCCCAAGATCCATCACAGCAACTTCCATACCATTTTTATTTTTCAGCAGATATTTTGTAACTGTGTTTCCTTCTTTTGTTTTTCCAAACTCAATACCACTCATCTTAAACCTCATTTCCACGCAGCTTTATTTCCGCCGCTGTTTTTAATTTTGACCGTAGTATGCATTTGCACCGTGTTTACGGTAAAAATGCTTTTCTTTGATGCAGTCCGGTGCCGGAAGTACTTTCGGGTTCAAAAGTTCTGTATTCTTTGCCATTTTGGCAACTTCCTCTAACACAACTGCATTGTGGACTGCCTCTGCGGCATCTTTTCCCCAGGTAAACGGTCCGTGATTCTTACAGAGTACCGCCGGTGTATACATCGGTTTGATGCCTCTTGTCTCAAATGTCTCGATGATGACTAATCCGGTATTTTTCTCGTAGGCTTCCTCGATCTCCTCCGGCGTCAGGTTTCTTGCACACGGGATCGGACCGAAAAAGTAGTCTGCATGTGTGGTTCCATAAAGAGGGATATCTCTTCCTGCCTGCGCCCATGCGACAGCTTCCGGGGAATGGGTATGTACGATTCCACCGATCTCTTCGTATTTTTTATAAAGTTCAATATGCGTTGCCGTGTCAGATGACGGTTTGTATCTTCCCTCGATCTTATTGCCCTCTAAGTCCATGACAACCATATCATCCGGGGATAATGCATCATAATCCACACCGCTTGGCTTGATCACAAAATATCCGCTCTCTCTGTCAATTCCGCTGACATTTCCCCATGTGTAGGTGATCAGCCCGCGCCGCGGCAGTTCCATATTTGCCTCATAGACCTGTTTTTTTAATTCCTCTAACATGATTTCTGTTCCTCCATAATACGTTTTGCAATGCCCTCTGCATCCAGCTCATATTTATGAAGCAGTTCTTTTGCCGGCCCTGACTCTCCGAACACATCCTTCACGCCGATCCTCGTGATCTTTGTCGGACATTTTTCACCGAGCAACTCTGCCACTGCACTGCCAAGTCCGCCGATAATGGAATGTTCCTCCACCGTATACACACGGCCGGTCTGTTTTGCTGCTTTTAACACCAGTTCCTCATCTAACGGTTTGATCGTATGGATATTGATAACCTGTGCGTCAATGCCGTCTGCTGCCAGCGTTTCTGCTGCTTTTAATGTCTCCGATACGCAAAGACCTGTCGCAAAGATCGTGATATCTTTTCCTTTTCGCAGTTCCACACCTTTGCCGATCTCAAATTTATATTCCGGATTGTCATTGATGACCGGAACTGCCAGACGTCCAAAGCGCAGATAAACCGGTCCTACATACTCGTAAGCTGCCCGCACGGCTGCTCTCGCTTCCACATCATCGCTTGGATTGATGATGACCATGCCAGGAATCTCACGCATCAGTCCGATATCCTCGTTGCACTGATGTGTCGCTCCGTCCTCACCGACAGAGATGCCCGCATGTGTTGCCCCGATCTTGACATTCAGATGCGGATAACCGATCGAGTTGCGCACCTGCTCGTAAGCACGTCCTGCTGCAAACATGGCAAATGTGCTGACAAACGGTACTTTCCCACAGGTGGAAAGTCCTGCTGCGATCCCCGTCATATTTGCCTCTGCAATACCGCAGTCAATATGGCGCTCCGGGAACGCTTTTTTAAAGATACCTGTCTTGGTAGCTGCTGCGAGATCCGCATCCAGCACAACCAGATTTTCTTTTTCTTTTCCAAGTTCGGCTAATGCATTGCCATAGCTTTCTCTGGTCGCGATCATTTTTACTTCTGACATAATGCTTCACCCGCCTTTCCCAGTTCTTCCATTGCAATCGCATATTCCTCATCGTTCGGTGCTTTTCCGTGCCAGCCTACCTGACCTTCCATATAAGAAACACCTTTTCCTTTTAAGGTATGTGCGATGATTGCTGTCGGCATGCCTTTTGTCTCCCTTGCCTCTTTAAAAGCCTCCGCAAGCTGTGCAAAATCATTTCCATCTGCGACATGGATCACATGGAAATTAAAAGCTTCAAACTTTTTATCGATCGGATCCGGTGAGCAGACTTCATCTAATGTTCCGTCAATCTGCATGTTGTTATTGTCGACGATCACTACCAGATTGTCAAGCTTACGGTGTCCGGCAAACATGGATGCCTCCCACACCTGGCCTTCCTCGATCTCGCCATCACCTAACAGCGTATAAACACGGTAATCTTTGTGATCCATCTTTCCTGCAAGTGCCATTCCGACCGCACAGGAAATTCCCTGTCCCAGAGAACCGGATGACATATCCACTCCCGGAATATGCTTCATATCCGGATGTCCCTGTAAATAGGAACCGGTATGACGCAATGTCTCCAAATCCTTCACCGGAAAATATCCGCGGTTTGCCAGCGCAGAATAAAGTCCCGGCGCCGTATGTCCTTTCGATAAGACAAAGCGGTCACGATCCTCCATTTTCGGATTTTTTGGATCAATATTCATCTCTTCAAAATATAAATATGTAAAAATTTCTGTCGCCGAAAGCGATCCCCCCGGATGCCCCGACTTCGCAGCATGCGTTGCAGTCACGATGCCCTTGCGAACCTCGACTGCAGTCTGCTTCAGTTCTGTGATAGTCATTGATACCCTCCTTTAGTGTCATATAAACTCTGCGAAACCCACCTCAAACTCTTCTCACGTTAAGCTGCTGACGGGTTTCGCAATGATTTTTATTACTCTCCGAAGACGGCCGAGCGATTTCTATTGTCTTTTTGTAAAACCTTAGTCACCGAAAACCGCAAAGCCGTCTTTATAGTTTTCCAAGCTATTTCTACTCTCCGAAGACGGCAGAGCGGTTTCTATTGTCTTTTTGTAAAACCTTAGTCACCGAAAACCGCAAAGCCGTCTTTGTAGTTTTTCAAACCATTTTTACTCTCCGAAGACGGCAGAGCGGTTTCTATAGTCTTTTTGTAGAACCTTAGTCACCGAAAACCGCTCTATAGTCCTTCTGGAATTTTTCGATTCCTGCGTCGGTCAGTGGGTGTTTTGTCATCTGGACGATTACGTTGTACGGCACGGTTGCGATATGTGCACCTGCTAATGCGCAGTCTGTGACATGGATCGGGTTACGGATGGATGCTGCGATGATCTCTGTCTCAAGTCCATAGTTGTCAAAGATCTGAACAATATCCTGAATCAGATCGATGCCTGCTGTACTGATATCATCTAATCTTCCAAGGAATGGAGAAACATAGGTTGCGCCTGCTCTTGCTGCGAGGAGTGCCTGATTTGCAGTAAAGATCAGTGTTACATTGGTCTTGATGCCCTCTGCAGAGAGAACTTTTACTGCCTTTAAGCCTTCTACTGTCATAGGAATTTTTACAACCATGTTCGGATGGATCGCTGCGATCTCACGTCCCTCTTTGATCATGCCCTCTGCATCAACAGTTGTCGCTTTTACCTCACCGCTGATCGGTCCGTCTACGATGGATGTGATCTCTTTGATTACTTCTTTAAAATCTCTTCCCTCTTTTGCGATCAGGGATGGGTTCGTGGTAACACCACAGATCACTCCCATATCATTTGCTTTACGGATATCCTCTACATTTGCTGTGTCAATAAAAAATTTCATACTATACCTCTCCTTTTCTTTGTGTGCTCGTGCACACAACTTGTTTTACTTATGATAATCTCTTTTATTTAAAACTTCAACCGTGTTTTTGTGTTTTCATGATTTTGCACAACTTTTTTGCGTGCATGTGCACACTTTTCACAAAACAAGTTTTTGCTTCAAAATATGCACATGCTTTTCCAGTGTTTAACGATAAAACAGTTCCCCAATCTGTAAGTCACGTTTGAAATCACGGATCTTCGTATCTTTGTCAATATAAACAGCCTCGATGCCCATTGCATTTGCCCAGTCGCCCATCTGCTCTGCGGTCAGATCGTATGTAAATGCGGTATGATGTGCGCCGCCTGCAAGGATCCATGCCTCTGCACCGGTATAGAGATCCGGCTGTGGTGTCCAGAAGTTTGTCGCTACCGGGAGTTTCGGCATCGGTTTTTCCACTTTCTTGCAGTCCACATCATTGATGATCAGACGGAAACGGTTGCCAAGATCGATCAGGGAAGTTGCGATACCTTTACCTTCTTTGGACGTGAATACCAGTCTTGCAGGATCTTCCCTGTCACCCATGGAGAGTGGCTGGCACTTGATGCTGATCGGGCCATCTGCGATGGACGGACAGATTTCCAACATATGTGCCTCTAAGATTCCTTCTTTGCCTTTGACAAAGTTGTAGGTGTAATCCTCCAACATGGATGTTCCCTTTGCATCCTTTTTGCCCTCGGTCATAATCTTCATCAGACGGACCATGGCAGCAACTTTCCAGTCACCCTCTGCTCCAAATCCGTAACCTTTTTCCATCAGACGCTGGATTGCAAGTCCCGGAAGCTGTTTTAATGCACCAAGATCTCCAAAGTAGGTTACGATCGCCTGATAATTCTTTTCGTCTAAGAAACGCTCAAAGCCAAGCTCGATCTGTGCCTGGACTGCAACATGACGGCGGAATTCTTCCGGATCACGTCCCTCTAATAAAATGTCATATTTCTCGTAGTATTCGTCCACAAGAACATTGGTATCAGACTCGGATACTGCTGCTACGGACTCTGCGATCTCGTTGACCGGATATGCATCCACTTCCCAGCCGAATTTTAACTGTGCTTCCACTTTATCGCCCTCAGTTACCGCAACGTTTCTCATATTGTCAGCGACACGCATCACACGGATATGGCTGCTCTCGATCACGCCGACTGCGGTGCGCATCCAGGAAGCGATCTTCTCCTGTACCACCGGATCAGACCAGTGTCCGACAACCACTTTGCGCTCGATTCTCATACGGGTCACGATATGACCGTACTCTCTGTCACCATGCGCAGACTGGTTTTCATTCATGAAATCCATATCGATGGAATCATATGGGATCTCTTCATTGAACTGTGTATGTAAATGTAATAATGGTTTTCTGTACTCCTGTAAACCTAAGATCCAGGATTTTGCCGGTGAAAATGTATGCATCCATGTGATGACACCTGCACACTCTTCATCCATATTTGCCTCATTAAACGTTTTACGGATCAGCTCGTTTGTGATCAGTGTCGGTTTCCAGATGACTTCATAAGGAAGTACCCCTGACTCATTTAACTTTGCAACGATGATCTTTGCATGCTCTGCCACATGCTCTAAGCACTCATCCCCGTATAAATCCTGTGATCCGGTGCAAAACCAGAATTTATAATTTTTTGTTTTTAACATGTGCAAATTCCCTCCTGATACACTTTATTTTTTTATTATTTTTATAAGATCGGCATCGTCTCTACCGCTGCCATTTCTGCTTCCAGTGCCTTTTTATAGTTTTCAATATAAGCATCAAATCCTGCCACATCCGCCGGATCCGGCTCCATGACAGTTCCTGTTTCCCCACCAAAGATCTTACCGGATAAATACTGCTCTAATGTTTCGCCTTCTGCTTTGTGTACCATGTATGATGCAAGCAGTGCCATGCCCCATGGGCCGCCCTCGCCTGCAGTTTCCATAACTGCTACCGGCGCATCCATTGCCGCAGCAAGGATTCCCTGTCCGACTCCTTTTGTCTTAAACAGTCCTCCATGCCCGTAAATGCGGTCTACTTTTACTTTTTCCTCTTTTAACAGGATATCCAGACCGATCTTTAACGTGGCAAGTGATGCATAAAGATGGCTTCTCATAAAGTTTGCCAGTGTAAAATGTGCATCCGGTCTGCGCACGAAAAGCGGACGGCCTTCATTTAAACCGGTTACCGGCTCACCGGAGAAATAATTGTAGGCAAGCAGGCCTCCACAGTCTTTATCTCCCTCTAATGCTTTCCGGTAAAGTGTTCCAAACAACTCATTCATATCCGGTTTCATGCCAAAGGCTTCTGCAAATTCTTTGAATAATCCAACCCATGCATTCAGGTCTGATGTACAGTTATTGCAGTGAACCATCGCAACGGTATCACCGGACGGTGTGGTTACCATGTCAAGCTCCTCATGTACATTCTTTAAATCTTCCTCGAGAACGACCATCGCAAACACGGATGTTCCGGCAGATACATTTCCTGTGCGGACTGCAACGGAATTTGTCGCAGCCATACCGGTTCCTGCATCTCCCTCCGGCGGGCAGAGTGGAATGCCTGCGGAAAGATTGCCGCTCTTATCCAACAGTTTTGCTCCCTCAGCAGACAACGTTCCTGCTGCCTCCCCTGCAACTAAAACTTTCGGCAGGATCTCACGCAGTTTCCACGGATATCCTTTTGGTGCGACAAGTGCGTCAAATTTATCGATCATTGTCTGATTGTAATCTCTTGTCTTTGCGTCGATCGGGAACATACCGGATGCCTCTCCGACACCAAGTACTTTCTCTCCGGTCAGTTTCCAGTGAATGTATCCGGCTAAGGTTGTAAAATACGAAATGTTTCCTACATGTTCTTCCCCGTTTAAGATCGCCTGATATAAATGTGCGATGCTCCAGCGCTGTGGAATATTAAAGGAAAACTCCTTTGTAAGTGCTGCCGCAGCCTCCCCCGTGATCGTATTGCGCCAGGTGCGGAACGGTACAAGTAACTCCCCGTCTTTGTCAAATGCCATATAGCCATGCATCATTCCGGAAAATCCGATCGCTGCGAGTGATGTGATCACCGTATCGTATTTTTCCTTTACATCCTCTGCTAATCTGCCATAACAGTCGGTAAGTCCCGTCCAGATATCATCCAGACTGTATGTCCAGATGCCATCCTCCAAACGGTTTTCCCAGTCATGTGCACCGGATGCAATCGGCTCCCCCGTCTCATTTACAAGAACCGCCTTGATCCTGGTTGAACCGAATTCAATACCAAGTACTGCTTTTCCGGTTTCAATCGTCTGCTTTGCGTTACTCATTATCCCTTCTCCTTTCAGATGTAAACCACTTTTTCTATACTTTCAGCATACAACTTGTATGCATGTGTTAACAAGTTGTTTTTTCTTAAAATACTACTTTATAAAATCTCTATAAATTCGCTTTATTCCTGACCATGTATGGTATAATGTATTAAGCTATGAGCAGTGCCAGATAAGAAGGAACACTGCGGAATAAAATACAGACCAGCACGAACTAATCACAACGTAAAAAGAAAGAGATTTTCCCATGCCATCAGAACATAAAACAAATGAAACCATCAAATACAAACTTGCCACCGCAATGAAAGAATGCATGAAATCCGCCTCCGTAGAGAAGATCACCGTCACGGAGATTGTGGAGACCTGCGGCGTGACACGCCAGACCTTTTACCGGAATTTTAAGGATAAGTATGACCTTATCAACTGGTATTTTGATAAAATTTTACTGGAATCTTTCGAACATATGGGTGAAGGGAAAACTGTGTATGAAGGACTGGTAAATAAATTTCATTATATCCAGCAGGAAAAGCTCTTTTTTAAAGCAGCTTTTAAAAATGACGATCAGAATTGTCTGAGAGATCATGATTTTCAACTGATCTGTGCCTTTTACACCGAACAGCTTGAGACACGCATGGCGTGCAGACTTTCCCGTCAGCTGCAGTTTCAGTTAGAAATGTACTGCCAGGGTTCCATTTATATGACCGTACAGTGGGTGCTTGGCTATCGCAAATGCTCTGCCGAAGAACTCGCACATGCCCTTGCATCTGCCATGCCGGAAGAACTGCAGACTGTATTTCATAAATACGGGTTGGTTTGATGCAGGAAAATGTTACATTCATAAACATTTCTGTTACAAAAAAACCTTCCAGGCAAAACAATTATGCCTGAAAGGTTTTCTTTTACTTATGACAATATACGAATCATAAAGCATACATTCTATGATTTCACCGCTGCAATTACATCAGTTTGCGGAAAAGATTCTTAAGATCTTCCACACTGGCATCTTTCGGGTTACCCGGAGCACATGCATCTGCATGAGCAGATTCTGCAAGAAAATCAAGATCTTCTTCTTTTAATGCCTCAAGTTTTGTCGGGATTCCCACATCAACAGAGAGTTTCTGTACGGCATCAACTGCTGCTTTACGATATTCCTCCACAGACATATCGTCCACACCTTTGACTCCCATTGCACGGGCGATCTCACGGTATTTCTCTCCGGTGCAATCCGCATTGTACTCCATAACGATTGGAAGCATCATGGCACATGCAACACCATGTGGTGTATCATAAACAGCACCTAAGGTATGAGCCATGGAATGTGCAATTCCAAGACCTACGTTAGAAAATCCCATTCCGGCAATGTACTGTCCAAGTGCCATTCCCTCACGTCCCTCTTTCTTGTTGTCAACTGCATCACGCAGGGATCTTGAAATAATTTCAATCGCTTTCAGATGGAACATATCTGTCATTTCCCATGCAGCTTTGGTTGTATATCCCTCGATCGCATGTGTCAGGGCATCCATACCGGTGGAAGCTGTCAGTCCCTTTGGCATGGAAGACATCATATCCGGATCCACGATTGCAATGACAGGCATATCATGTGGATCGACACAGACGAATTTTCTCTTTCTCTCCACATCTGTGATAACATAATTGATCGTAACCTCTGCTGCCGTACCGGCGGTCGTAGGTACTGCAATGATCGGTACGCATGGTTTTTTCGTGGGTGCAACTCCCTCAAGACTTCTGACATCCTCAAATTCCGGATTGGCAATAATGATTCCGATCGCTTTTGAGGTATCCATAGAAGATCCTCCACCGATTGCGATCAGGTAATCAGCTTCCGCTTTCTTAAATGCCTCAACACCGTGCTGTACATTCTGGATCGTAGGGTTTGCTTTGATATCTGAATAAATTTCATAAGCAAGTCCGTTTTTGTCAAGAATATCCGTTACCTTTTTTGTAACACCAAATTTGATCAGATCCGGATCAGAACATACAAATGCTTTTTTGAAAGCACGCGCCTTTGCCTCTGTTGCAATCTCTTCGATCGCTCCTGCTCCGTGGTAAGATGTTTCGTTTAACATAATTCTGTTTGCCATAATAACCTTCTCCTTTTCCAATACTTATGATACTTTGATTGTAACAGGATCCTATCGTTTTCGTAAGTGACAAAACAGCAAAATTGTAACAAAAAAACCTGTATCAGCAAATTACTGATACAGGCCATGTTATGATCCATTATTATACATTAATCTCCGCTTTTACACCAAGTTCTTCCTTGTTTGCATCCAGAATCGGTTTTACCACATTTGCAATGAATTTATCCACCTGAATCGGTGCACGTCCCACATATTTTGCCGGATCCATCGTGGACTGCAGTGCCTCTAATGTCAGGTTAAATTCAGGATCTGCAGCGATCAGTTCAAGCAGATTGTTGTCTTTTCCTTCCTCTTTGACAGTCTTTCCTGCCTGCATGGATAAGGTACGGATCTTTTCATGTAACTCCTGACGGTTGCCGCCATTCTTTACAGCGTCCATCATAATGTTTTCCGTTGCCATAAACGGGAGTTCTGCCATTAAATGTTTGGTGATTACTTTATCATATACAACCAATCCATCCACTACATTTAAGCACAGGTCTAAGATACCATCGATTGCAAGGAATCCTTCCGGAATGGAAAGTCTCTTGTTTGCAGAGTCATCTAAGGTGCGCTCAAACCACTGTGTTGCGGAAGTGATCGCCGGGTTTAAAGCATCGATCATGACATAACGCGATAAGGATGCGATACGCTCGGAACGCATCGGATTGCGTTTGTATGCCATGGCAGAAGATCCGATCTGGTTCTTCTCAAACGGCTCTTCCACTTCTTTTAAGTGCTGTAACAAACGGATATCATTTGACATCTTGTGTGCACTTGCCGCAATACCTGCAAGAATATTTGCAACGCGTGTATCCACTTTTCTGGAATAAGTCTGTCCTGATACTGCATAGCACTCTTTGAATCCCATTTTTGCAGCGATCATCGGGTCGATCTTGTCAATCGTCTCCTGATCTCCATCAAACAGTTCTAAGAAACTTGCCTGTGTTCCGGTCGTTCCCTTGGAACCGAGCAGTTTTAAAGATCCCATGACATACTCTAGGTCCTCAAGATCCATGATAAATTCCTGTGCCCACAGTGTTGCACGCTTTCCAACAGTCGTCGGCTGTGCAGGCTGGAAATGGGTAAATGCCAGTGTCGGCAGATTTTTGTAAGTATCTGCAAATTTTGCAAGTTCTGCGATAACATTGACCAGTTTTTTATGAACCAGCTCCAATGCCTCCCTCATTAAAATAATATCGGTGTTATCACCAACATAACAGGATGTTGCTCCAAGATGGATGATTCCTGCTGCCTTCGGGCACTGCTGTCCATATGCATATACATGACTCATAACATCATGACGAACCAGTTTTTCACGCTCTCTTGCTACATCATAATTGATGTCCTCAGCATGTGCCTTTAACTCGTCGATCTGTTCCTGTGTAATAACCGGCTTTCCATTCTCGGAAAGTCCTAACTCCATCTCTGTCTCAGCTAATGCAATCCATAATTTTCTCCAGGTACGGAACTTTTTGTCCTGTGAAAAAATATACTGCATCTCCTTGCTGGCATAACGCTCAGATAACGGACTTGTATATCTGTCTGTACTCATTTCTGTTCTCCTTAACATTTGTTATTATCTATCTCTCAAAATCGCCCCGGATGTCTTCTTTCGGCGGTTCCATCGGGTAGGTACCCGTAAAGCATCCCTTACAGATACTTAATCCGCCGACCATTTCCTCTAAACGCTCAACTCCAAGGTATCCAAGGGAATCCGCACCAATGATCTTACGGATATCCTCGATGGAACGATTGTATGCAATGAGCTGTTCTCTCTCCGGGATATCTGTTCCAAAGTAACACGGCCATAAAAATGGTGGGGAACTGATCCTTACATGCACTTCGGTTGCACCGGCATCACGCAGCATTTTTACGATGCGGTCTGATGTCGTACCGCGGACAATGGAATCATCGATCATAATGATACGTTTTCCATCGACCGCCTCTTTTAAAACATTTAATTTCACGCGCACGCTGGACTCTCTGCTGCTCTGTTTCGGCTTGATGAAAGTTCTTCCGACATAGCCGTTTTTCACAAATGCAGTGCCATACGGAATCCCCGACTGCAGGGAATAACCGAGTGCTGCAGCATTTCCGGACTCCGGAACACCGACGACAAGGTCTGCATCCACCGGTGAATCCATGGCGAGGAAACGTCCTGCCTTGATCCTGGATGCATAGACACTGACACCGTCGATATGGCTGTCCGGTCTTGCAAAGTAAATATATTCAAAAATACAGCGCGCCTCTTTTTCTTTTGGCAGTGCTAAAGAAAGGTCAGACTGAATGCCGCCCTCCGGTGTGATCGTAACGATCTCTCCCGGCAGTACATCACGGACATACTCCGCGCCGATCGTATCAAGTGCACAGGTCTCGGATGCCAAAATGTAGGCATTGTCACGTTTTCCAATACAGAGCGGTTTAAAACCGTACGGATCACGCGCTCCGACTAACTTTCTCGGGCTCATCACTACCAGTGCAAACGCACCCTTGATCTTCTGGCAGGCACGTCCCACTGCCTCTTCCACACTGTTTGAATTTAAACGCTCACGGGCAATGTGATAGGCGATGACCTCAGAGTCAATCGTCGTCTGGAAAATTGCTCCGGTATACTCTAAATCCTTGCGCAGTTCCATTGCATTGATCAGGTTTCCGTTGTGTGCGAGCGCTAATGTTCCCTTTACATAATTAAGAACCAATGGCTGTGCATTCTCACGGGTGGAAGCTCCTGCCGTCGAATAACGGACATGTCCGACACCGATATCGCCATGCATAGGCTCTAAATTATCCTGCGTGAATACCTCATTGACAAGTCCCATGCCTTTGTATGAGGTCACCTTTCCCTTGGGTCCGTTCGTCTCACTGACCGCAATACCACAGCTCTCCTGTCCACGGTGCTGCAATGCAAAAAGGCCATAATAAATCGTGGATGCAACGTCTCCGCCATCAAAGTCGTACATTCCGAATACACCACATTCCTCGTGCAGTCCGCTGTCCCCATTCGTCTGCCATGGTGTATCTTTCACAAATCCATTGTTGTCCATAAAATCCTCCTTGTTTTTCGAAGAAAAATGCGAGCCCGTTGGTGAGCAGAGGATTTTTCCACTAAGCAAATTTCTTACCTGTCAGAAGCTCATATGCCTCTTTGTATTTATTCACGGTCTTTTCGATGACATCATCCGGTAACAGATAGTCACTGTCCGGATTTGCTTTTAACCAGTCTCTTACAAACTGTTTGTCAAAGGAAGGCTGTCCCTGTCCCGGCTTGTAACCCTCTAACGGCCAGAATCTGGAGCTGTCCGGTGTGAGCATCTCATCTCCTAATACAACATTGCCATTCTCATCCAAACCAAACTCAAACTTGGTATCTGCAATGATGATACCTTTGGTCAGTGCGTATTCTGCACATTTTTTATATAATGCGATCGTATAATCTTTGATCTGTTCTGCATAAGAAGCGCCTTTTCCCGGATACTCTTTCTCTAAGATCTCCCTGCAGCGCTCAAATGAGATATTCTCATCATGCAGACCGATCTCTGCCTTGGTACTCGGTGTAAAGATCGGCTCAGGCAGTTTGTCGGACTCCTGTAATCCCTCCGACAGTTTGATGCCGCATACGGTACCGTTTTCTTTATAGCTCTCCCAGCCGCTTCCTGTGATGTATCCGCGGACGATGCACTCGATCGGAAGCATCTCTAATTTTTTGCACATCATGCTGTTGCCGTCAAATCTCTCCTCCTGGAAAAATTCCGGCATATCTTTTACATCAACAGAAATCATATGATTTGGAACGATATCTTTTGTTAAATCAAACCAGAATTTAGACATCTGAGTCAGAATCGCACCCTTTTTTGTGACTTTGTTCTTCAAAATATGATCGAAAGCAGAAATTCTGTCTGTCGCTACAATGATCAGGCTGTCGCCGTTATCATATACTTCACGTACTTTTCCCTCTTTAATTGGCTGAAATACTTTGCTACTCATCCTCTTTGTCCTCTTTTCCGGTGTTATAAGCACCATATCATTTTCTGATGTTACTCAAAAATTATAATACATAGTCTTTTGGAAAGTCAATGATTTTGCCCGTATGGACATCGATATGTGATATAGAAAAATCAGTTCTTTTTATTAGTATTTTTGTATAGTTTTAATCATATTATAAGTTGTACTTATATTTTTGTTTATATTCTCTTATTCTCACTTTCTCAGCTTCTTTCCTGCATGAATTTTACCGGAAAATGATCCTTTTCCTTTCAAAAAAAGTGCCACAAAACTGATAAATTTCTTTCTGACAGCAGCTGCCCTGCCTGTCCAAAAATAAATATACCAGTCTGTGGCATCTTTTTATCCGGCTATATTATATTGCTCTTTTATTTTTTGATCAGTAAAGATTTTCCTGTCATCTCTGCCGGCTGCTCCATTCCCATCAGCTCGATCATAGTCGGGATGATATCAGCAAGGCATCCGTCCTCTTTTAAGGTGTAGGAAGGATCTGCATTTACGAGAATAAATGGAACCGGGTTGGTTGTGTGGGATGTTAACGGCTCGCCGGTCTCGTAGTTTACAAGCTGCTCAGCGTTTCCGTGATCTGCGCAGATGAACATCTGTCCGTCTACTTCTTTTAATGCCTCAACTGCTTTTCCAACACAGGTATCTACTGTCTCAACTGCTTTGATCGCTGCATCTAAGATTCCGGTGTGACCAACCATATCCGGGTTTGCAAAGTTGATGATGATGACATCATATTTCTCAGAACGGATTGCTGCACATAACTTGTCGCATACTTCCGGTGCGCTCATCTCCGGCTGTAAATCGTAGGTAGCTACTTTCGGAGATTTTACAAGAATACGGTCCTCACCTTTGTTTGGCTCTTCCACACCGCCGTTGAAGAAGAAGGTAACGTGTGCATATTTCTCTGTCTCGGCGATTCTTGCCTGTGTCATATCATGTGCTGCTAAATACTCACCAAATGTATTTTTCAGTTCTACTTTCTTAAATGCAACTTCTTTGTTCGGAATCGTCACGTCATACTCTGTGAAGCAGATGTATTTTACGTTCTTTCTTGCGCCACGGTCAAATCCATCAAAATCATCCATACAAAATGTTCTTGTGATCTCACGCGCACGGTCAGGACGGAAGTTAAAGAAAATAACAGTATCGTTGTCTTTGATTGTTGCGATCGGTTTGCCGTTCTCTGTAATTGCAGTTGGAACGAAGAACTCATCTGTCACATCTTTTGCATAAGATGCTTCCATAGCTGCTACTGCGCTCTCAGCAGTTTCTCCCTCGCCAGTGGTCAGCACTTTGTATGCTTTCTCCACACGATCCCATCTGTTATCACGATCCATTGCGTAGTAACGTCCGGAAATAGATGCGATCTTGCCAACACCAATTTCTTTCATCTTAGCTTCCAGTTCTTCGATGAACTCTTTACCGGAAGTCGGAGCAGTATCACGTCCGTCTAAGAAGCAGTGTACATATACATTCTCAACGCCCTCTTTTTTTGCCATTTCAAGCAGACCAAACAGGTGTGTGATGTGGCTGTGTACACCACCGTTTGATAACAGTCCGTATAAATGAAGGTCAGAACCGTTTTTCTTTACGTTTTCCATACCATCTAATAATGCCTGATTTTTGAAGAAATCGCCATCGCTGATTTCTTTTGTGATTCTCGTCAGTTCCTGATATACGATTCTTCCGGCACCCATATTTAAATGTCCTACCTCAGAGTTACCCATCTGTCCGTCAGGAAGACCAACTGCAAGACCACTTGCATTTCCTTTTACAAACGGATAGTCTTTCATAAGTCCGTCGATCACCGGTGTCTTTGCCTGTGATACGGCATTGCCCTCTGTTTTTTCATTCAGTCCAAATCCGTCTAAGATCATTAATACGGTAGGTTTCTTACTCATGTTTTGTTTCCTCACTTTCTATTCTCTTTCCATTTATCAAAAGTATACGATTCTCCTAATCCAGAACCATTATACTGATAACCTCATCTGTTTTCAATAGTTTTTCTGGCTCAGCTGTTTTTCAAACTTCTTTGCCTTTGCCTGGCATTCTGTTTCCGTGACCGGATCCCCTCCGGCATCCTTATTAAGCTTTTCTAATATATAGGAATAAATCGCCCAGTTCGTGGGCGCATCATAATGGAGTCCGTCTCCTTTTGTTCCAAACCCAAGATTCGTCAGATATCGGTAACAATCGATATATGCAGCGTTTTCTACCTTTTTAATCCGGTTATTAAATGCTTCAATCCTCTGATTATTACATCTTACCGGAGCACCTGACTTTGTCGGATTCACAGACAACAGATAAAGTTTTGAACTTTCCGGCCATCTGCGATATTTGTTCAGATAGGAACGGATCGATGTCAGGTCATTGACTCCCAGTCCACAAATCACAATCCAGTTTTTGATTTCCGTATGCTGCCGCTGCAGCAACTGTACCTTCGGGAACGCAGTATCTGCCAGCCACGCATATCCCATTCCAGGACAGGATACCACAAAAAAATTCGGCACATCTTCGATTTTGCATTCCTCATTCATCAGATAAAATCTGGAATCTCCCAGAAAAATATACCCGGTTTCATATTCATAGGGATCTTCGGTCGGCTCTTCTTCTGCCGGTTCATTTTTTATTTCCATATCCCCGTTGACCTGATTGTCCGCAATATCCGTTTCATTTTTCGTTACATCTGTTTTTATGCTGTCATCGGCATCCGCTTTTTCATCGTCTCTTTCATTTTTTCCCGATGAGTTCCCGGAATTACCTGTTATATTCTCATTTTCTGATCTGTTATTTGATCCACTATGTTGTATGGATGTCTCCGTTTCCTGTAAATCGTCTTCCAGTGAAACGTCCTGACTGTTAGAGCTCTGTGCCCTTGCATTCGCATTATTTTCTTTATATTCCGAATCCGTTTTTCCTGCCTGGTTCCATTCTCTTACCATCACGTTCCAACCGCAGATTATAATCAGGACACATATCAGGATCCGTGCTATTTTCTTTTTCATATATTTCACATTTTCCGCATATATCAAGGGAAAAGGGGATTCCTTCTGCTTTCACTCCCAGAGAGAATCCCCTTAACCTGATTATGATTTATTTATAGTTTACGATCTTACCGAAATCAGTTTTTAAGGAAGCTCCGCCAACTAAACCACCATCGATATCAGGCTGTGCAAACAACTCTGCTGCATTACCTGCATTTACAGATCCGCCGTACTGAATACGAACTTTCTCTGCAGTGTCAGCACCGTATACTTCTTTGATGCAGTCACGGATTGCCTTGCAGACTTCCTCTGCCTGCTCTGTGGTTGCAGTTTTTCCTGTTCCGATAGCCCAGATCGGCTCATAAGCGATTACCATAGAAGCAACCTGCTCTGCAGTAACGTCTTTTAAGTCAGATTTGATCTGCATACGGATCCAGTCTAAAGTGATTCCCATCTCTCTCTGCTCTAATGTCTCACCACAGCAAAGGATTGGTGTTAAGTTATGCTCGAAAGCTTTTTTCACTTTTTTGTTTAACATGCAGTCGCACTCTTTGAAGTAATCACGTCTCTCGGAATGACCGATGATAACGTATTTTACACCAGCATCTACTAACATCTCAGGAGCGATCTCTCCGGTGTAAGCACCTTTCTCCTCATAGTACATGTTCTCGGCACCTACTGCTACGTTGGTTCCTTTTACAGCCTCAACAACAGGTACGATATCGATTGCTGGTACACAGTAAACAACTTCTACATCATCGCTTACTACTAATGGTTTTAATTCCTCTACTAATTTAACAGCCTGGCTTGGAGTCATGTTCATTTTCCAGTTACCGGCTACGATCTTCTTTCTTGCCATGATTTTATCCTCTTTTTCCCATTTTTAAAGTTTGTTGACATATCATCTGTTACCATACCAAGGCATTATGGCAGCTTTTTATTTCGGCTGCCTATACCTAAGGCGTTATTGCAGCCAGATTTATGCTATGACAATCTTCTATTTATCATCGGCTGCCTATAACTAAGGCGTTATGGCAGCCATTTTCACTTTATGGCAACTTTTTATTTATCGTCGGCTGCCATAACGCCTGGTAATTCCTTACCCTCTAAGAACTCAAGGGAAGCTCCACCACCGGTAGAGATATGGCTCATCTTGTCGCCGAATCCTAACTGGTTAACAGCTGCTGCGGAATCACCACCACCGATGATTGTTGTAGCATCTGTATCAGCAAGTGCTTTTGCAACTGCGATCGTACCAGCTGCTAATGTCGGGTTCTCAAATACACCCATCGGTCCGTTCCATACAACAGTCTTTGCTGTCTTAACTGCATCAGCATATAACTCCTGAGTCTTTGGTCCGATATCGCATCCCTCTCTGTCAGCCGGCATATCTTTTACGTCACATACAGTAACTTCTACCGGAGCATCGATCGGGTTCGGGAAATCTGCGATGGTTACAGCATCTACCGGAAGGAGTAATTTCTTTCCAAGTTTTTCTGCTTTTGCCATCATCTCTTTACAGTAATCGATCTTTGTATCATCTACTAAAGATTTACCGATCTCATATCCCTGTGCTTTTAAGAAAGTATATGCCATACCACCACCGATGATTAATGTATCGCATTTCTCTAATAAGTTAGAGATAACATTTAATTTATCTGCAACTTTTGCACCACCAAGGATTGCTACGAACGGTCTTACCGGATTTTCAACAGCGTTTCCAAGGAAATCGATCTCTTTCTGCATTAAGTAACCAACTACGTTAGAACCACCCTTTGCAGTGATGAATTTTGTAACGCCTGCAACAGAAGCATGTGCTCTGTGGGAGGAACCGAATGCGTCGCATACATAATCGTCTGCAAGATCAGCCAACTCTTTGCTGAACTCTTCGCCGTTCTTTGTCTCCTCAGCACCACGGAAACGTGTATTCTGTAATAATACAACATCTCCTTCGTTCATTTCAGCAACTGCTTTTGTAGCTGCCTCACCTGTTACATTGTAATCAGATACGAAGTTTACTTTTTTGCCAAGTTTCTCAGAAAGTTTCTCAGCTACCGGAGCTAAAGACTCGCCTTCGTTTGGTCCGTTTTTAACTTTTCCAAGGTGAGAACAAAGGATAACCTTTCCACCATCGTTGATCAGTTTCTGAATAGTAGGAAGAGCTGCGTTGATACGTGTCTCATCTGTGATTTTTCCATCTTTTAACGGAACGTTGAAATCACATCTTACAAGTACTCTTCTTCCTTTTACATTAATGTCGTCTACAGATTTTTTGTTTAATGACATAAAATATGTCCTCCTTTTATATAATTGGGGTATAAAAACAGGCCCGGTCCAATAGGACCGGACCTGCTAAAAGTCGCATATAGTTATCGTAACCCGTCGATTATGCTAACTCACTGAAGTATTTGATTGTACGAACCATCTGAGATGTGTAAGAGTTCTCGTTGTCATACCATGAAACAACCTGAACTTCGTACTGGTCATCAGATACCTGGTTAACCATTGTCTGAGTTGCATCGAATAATGAACCAAATCTCATTCCTACGATATCGGAAGAAACGATCTCATCCTCGTTGTAACCGAAAGACTCGTTAGCTGCTGCTTTCATAGCTGCATTGATGTCTTCTTTTGTTACGCCAGCTTTCTTAACAACTGCTGTTAAGATTGTTGTAGAACCTGTTGGGGTCGGTACACGCTGAGCAGATCCGATTAATTTACCGTTTAACTCTGGGATAACAAGACCGATTGCTTTTGCAGCACCTGTGCTGTTAGGAACGATGTTAACTGCTGCTGCACGTGATCTTCTTAAATCACCTTTTCTCTGAGGTCCATCAAGAGTCATCTGATCACCTGTGTAAGCATGGATTGTTACCATGATACCAGACTGGATCGGAGCATATTTGTTTAATGCATCTGCCATTGGTGCTAAGCAGTTTGTTGTACAGGAAGCTGCTGAAATGATTGTATCAGAAGCTTTTAATGTCTCGTGGTTTGTATTGTAAACAATAGTAGGAAGGTCATTTCCTGCTGGAGCAGAGATAACAACTTTTCTAGCACCTGCATTGATATGAGCCTGTGCTTTTTCTTTGCTTGTATAGAAACCGGAGCACTCTAATACAACGTCAACTTTTAAATCTCCCCATGGGCAGTTGTTTGCATCTGGGAAAGCGTAGATTTTGATCTCTTTACCGCAAACGATGATAGAATCATCTGTGCTGGAAACTTCATCAGCATGCTCATATTTACCCTGAGATGAATCATATTTTAACAAGTGTGCTAACATTTTAGGACTTGTTAAATCGTTGATTGCTACTACTTCATATCCTTCTGCTCCAAACATCTGTCTGAAAGCAAGACGACCAATACGGCCAAAACCATTGATTGCTACTCTTACTGCCATTTTTAATTCCTCCTAGAATTTGTAAATGTGATAACTTGATGGGACTTATGCCCGTCCCAAGCTTCCTTTATTTTAACCAATTTCTTTTGAAAGTTCAAGCCTTTTTCTCGACTTTATTCTGTGTTTGTTAAATTTTTCACTATATGCAATTTTCCGGTCGTTTTTTCATGAATTTTATACAAAATATACAAATATGACTTCTTTTCTTTTGTGGGATAGGCTATACTATATCATAAGCTACTTACCAAATGTTGGTTTGTTTATGAAATAAATCGCCCGTCCCAATGGTGTGTCGCAGGTCTGTGAGTGGCATCTTGCGCAAAGCCGGAGTTAATTTT
>OOAM01000311.1_pt1 | contig 50448 bp, 82 predicted proteins | sample 1671131 | NCBI WGS metagenome assembly OOAM01 (sample SAMN06348125, study PRJEB24527) | human gut metagenome | biome: human gut; feature: ankylosing spondylitis patient; material: feces | host: Homo sapiens | place: China | collected 2015-10 | reverse complement strand
TACGACGGCGCTTGGGTGTACGGCGAGGCTAAGGTGTACGGCGAGGCTGAGGTGTGCGGCAACGCTAGGGTGTACGGCAACGCTAGGGTGTGCGGCAACGCTTGGGTGTACGGCGAGGCTTGGGTGTACGACGGCGCTTGGGTGTACGGCGAGGCTAAGGTGTACGGCGAGGCTGAGGTGTGCGGCAACGCTAGGGTGTGCGGCAATGCTGAGGTGTACGGCAACGCTGACTGTTTATTGATCGGTCGCATTGGTAGTAGATTTAGTTTTACGACATTTTTCAAAAATAAAGACAAAGGTATAACAGTGTCTTGTGGTTGTTTCTTAGGGACTATTGCCGAATTTAGAGCTAAGGTTACCGATACACATGGAAATAATAAGCACGCAAAAATGTATAACCTTGCTGCAGATATGGCAGAACTACAGATTTTAGGCGAAGAATATTTTGACAAGCTGAACACTAATAAGTCAGAACCGTTTTGAGGTGAGATTATGAATTGCGATATATGCCATAAGGATACAACGGCGGGTAGTCACGTAAACAGAGGTCGATATTTTGAGGTGCATATTTGCCCGAGCTGCTTGATGTGGTCCGATGATCTGCGGGCCGTGAAGGCGCGGGAGATAATTAATAATTTTAAAAGATTGCAGGACAAGGAATGCGTTAGCATAAGTAGCGAGCAGGAGTGGGGACAATGAAAATGTTATCGCTATTTAGCGGGGTAGGTATGATTGACCTTGCTGCCAGTTGGGCGGGAATAGAAACAGTGGCTTTTTGTGACATCGAGGAATACCCGCAAAAAATATTGCGAAGGAGGTTTCCAAATGTGCCGATTTACAGCGATATCAGAGAACTCACGGCAGAAAAACTTAAAGGCGATGGAATACCCAAGATTGATATTATCAGCGGAGGATTTCCGTGTCAAGATGTTAGCACAGCAGGTAAAAGAACTGGTTTCGTTGATAGTGAAGGGAACGTTACCCGCTCCGGTCTTTGGGGAGAGTATTCCCGGCTTATTTGCGAGCTTAAGCCAAGATGGATCGTGGCAGAAAACGTGCGCGGGTTACTCTCAATCTCTGCTGCCGGGATTCGGGGGGGAGGATTCGGAACTGTACTCCGAGACTTGGCCGAAATGGGGTATCGTGTTGGGTGGTCATGCTATGGAGCTGCCGATGTTGGAGCGCCGCATGAACGAGAGCGAGTGTTTATTGTGGCATACTTCGGACTGTAGCGATCGACGCAGTCCTAAAAGCAAACAGCAAGGAGTAAATAATCAGATAAAGGCATATTGGCGAACCCCGCAGTCGCATAATGGTGCACAAGGGCCTAAATCTAAGATGTTTTATGAAAAGTGTTTAAAAACTGGTCAGTCAGCAATAACACTCGTAGACCAAGTGAAAAACTGGCCAACACCTGCCGCTAGAGAAGGACAATTAAATGCCGATTGGGTTGAGCTACTAATGGGACTACCAATAGGCTGGACTGACATAGATGTTGCAAATGAGGATATTGAAAGCTGGACCGGCTGGCCTGCTGCAATAAATGTAGAACAATACGCATATGAACCGCCAAGAGTGATAGTTGGTCAGAAAAACAGGGCGAAACGACTAAAGGCGTTAGGTAATGGTTGTGTGCCGCAGCAGGTATATCTTGTGTTCGCGGCAATTGTGGAGGTAGAAAATGAAAATTAAAGCTTATGCGTGGGACGACGAAGATTACGGGAGAAGTGATTTTGTGTGGACTACCACGCCGGGAAAAGCTAAAGCGTTGCTTGCTGCCGAATATGATAGAGAATTTACAGAAATACGGGTTTATCGTGTTCCGTGGGCTGATAAATATGGAGAAAAGAAAATAATACCAGCAAAAGAACTTCTAAGTCGTGGCTGGTGGCTGTGTTGTTCAAACTGTGGGACACGTGTTCAGAATGGTACAGCAACAGTTTTAGACGAAGTAGAGGTACTATGTGACGAGTGCGCGAAAGATTGGAGCGAGGAAAAATGAAGATAGAAGATTTGAAAGTAGGTAGAGTATATAGGGCTAAACGTCCTAGAGTCGTCCATAGATTAGACGGTAGTTATGTCAATGATAGAGAGATACTATATATATCACCGTTCGGAGAAAGTATTCAGTACGACAGTCCTAGCGTGACTTTTAAGGCAAAATATCCAATAATATCTACTGAAAAATTTTTAAAATGGGCAGATAAAGATATAACAGATAGCTTACCGCCTAACGAATGGGAAAAATATAGGAGGTGTGCAAAATGAGAAAATATATGTCAATATTCAACCCAAGCCACGAGAAATTGATAGAATTCATCAACAAATACTATACGCGCCGCGATTGGCGGATCATAAGCATAGTAAAAGGTAATGGTAATTTTTGGGCAACATTGGAATTGGAAACGGAGAAAAACAATGACTAAAAAAAGAACTAATGAACGCTATAACGGGTTTACCCGCTAAAACACAAGTTTATAAAATAGACGACATTGCAGACCTTGACCACTCGGACGGCTGCCCTTTGCTTGGCGTTATAGTCGTTAACGAGCCTGACAGTGAACCTGTTATTTATTTGAGGTAAAAAATGAAAGCAGAACGTATACAGCAGTTTAAAAAAGCTTTTACCTTCTACCGTCGCGGGGGCTATAGTCTTACTTACAGGTGGAAGTTATATTTTATACGTGACATTCAAAAGAAAAAACTTCCTAACAATTTTAAAAAATAAGGAAAGAGTTAGAACTATGACAAAAAAAGAACGTGAACGACAAATAAAAAAGCTTATATATTCTACAGGCGTCGAGTTAGAACTTTGCTTGCTACCGGACGCTATCTTTTAACTATAGACTATAGAAAAAAGGATATAAACAATGAAAAGTGATATAGTATTAAGAATAGAAAAGGCATTAAAAGAATATACCCCGTCAAAGATTGACGGGGTTAGAATTGCTACAGCACGCGGAATATTAACCGCGTATGAAATTGCTGTTAAAAATGGATTGAGTGAAGCTGGGAAGGTAGATTGTATAAAAGTTTGCGAAAGCTTTATGCTGCCGCCTATAACCTACGGTGTAACTAATCCGGAAGAGCATTATATTACTTGTGAAAAAAAGAACTACAGGGGCGACGTTATAAAGACCTTTAAGGCTTTTGACTTACCTACTGAATTAATCACTTTATGCTTTGAAATAAAAAGCACTGTAAGCGATTTTAAAAGCCCTAACGGGCATAACTTGGTGGGTGATATTAACTACTACGTTATGCCGTCAGACACGTTCAAGCAGCTTGAAAAGCTGGGGCTACTCGACGAAGTGCCGCCACATATCGGCTTTATCACTGCACACGAAGGACGCTACAGTAAATTAAGGCTGATCACAAAAAAAGCAGCAACGAAGGTTACACCTGCTGTTGATAAATATATGCTGGCATGGTCAGCAGTGAAAGGGCGGTATATAAATAGCAGCGTCAGCAATAAGAAAGTAAATTCGGCGGCAATAGTAGAATGTAAAGGTTTTAAAGTGCGAGAACGTCAAATTTAAGTTATAAGCCGTTTAAATCATCAACACAAGGAAACATAAGCAAGATAAAATTAAAAGCCCCTAGCGTCGATTGTGTGACACGCTAGGGGCTTTTTCTTAACCGTTATTCACGCAATCGGGACATTTACAGACAGAACGCCATTCAGTACCGACTTGCTTTTGTTTAGAAATAGTCCAGCCTAAAGACCGGGCTTTGATTTTTGTCTGACCTTTTGTTGAAAATGGGAACAGCTTTACTGCCCCGCATTTTTCGCAAACGACACCTGAAATGATACCTTTTAAATTCACTTTTTATACCTGCCTTTCAATATTTTTTCTCGACATTGCAAACAAACTGTCTGCTGAACTTTACGGTTAGATATAGCTGCTACGGCTTTGCTTATGCCGACACCGCACATGATACACATATTCCGTGTGTCATCATCTTTAGGTGGCGGCGTATTTTTGGGCTTAATAATTGGCGGTGCTTCTTCTGCCCGTTCCCGCTTAACAGGGATAATTTCGGGCAACGGCTTTTCTTTGCCTTTTTCGACGCTGGCGGCAACTAATGCGCCGACTTGCTGCGCTGCTTCGATTCGTTTCTGTATCTCGTTGCGCTTGGCGTCCGGGTAGGCGAAACGATAGTTACCGTTCCCGTCTTTAATCACAAGAGCTTTAATGATACGCTTTTTTTCGTCGTATTCAATTTCTGAAACGAAAAAAGAAACATCATTGCTTAAGGCTACATTTTTCGTTCGATTGTTGATATACGTTTCATATTTTTTTAGTATGAGCTGAATTTTGGGCGAGCTGTATAATTCACGACCTATACCCCAATTAGTAGCAGCACGTTTAAAGGCGTCGGAAGCGCGCCCCTTATTCGCCGAAACGTTGGATAATTCGCCTACATCTTCTTTAGTTATCCATTCTCCAGCTTCATTTTTTATGGATATTCCGCAGATGAAGTCGTTTCCTTCTGCCCTGTGCGTTCTTTGCCAGCTATCCGCCCCGACGTATCTATCAAGATAGTACATATCAACACGAGCGTCTTTATAAAGCAGTAAATCTGCCTTATAGTATTCAACACGTTCGCCTTGTGCGTTCTCGGCATAGCACTTAATGATACGGTTAACGCGTATCTCTATATCTTCTGCGTTCAGTAATGGGAATTTAATTTGCATAGCTTTGCCCTTCTTTCTCATTAGTAATCCTTTAAGTTTGATTAAGCACATATTTAGTTATATTATTTATGTGTAGCGGCTTACTCCTTTTTTACGTCTGTGCGTCTTGTGCAGGCGTTTTTTTATTTGTCAAAATCCACTGTTAAAGCTAGATGTTTGTGAACTACCCATTGTCTAAAGCCAATGGGCTTCCTGCTTCCCTGACCTCGTAACCTACTATCTCCACAGGCGTTAATTCGGGCAGTTCCTGCCCTATGTTGTTATTCCTTTTATGCTATTTGTTTCAATCCTTCTTCCAGTATATTCTTCGCCGCATTGATATCCCTGTCATGATTCGTTCCACAGACGGGACATATCCATTCCCTTACTGTCAGATTTTTCGTCTCTGTATTTTGGTATCCACAGACTGAACACAACTGACTACTGGCATAGAAGGTATCTATTTTGACATATTCCCTTCCATTCCATTTTGCCTTGTATTCCAACTGCCTTGTCAGCTCATACCATGATACATCACTTATTGACTTTGCCAGATGATGATTTTTTACCATATTCTTTATCTGCAAATTCTCCGAGACTATCACTTGGTTTTCGCTGATAATCTCATGGGATATCTTGTGAAGATAATCTTTTCTGGTATTTGTTATTTTCTCGTGGCATAATGCTATCTTTTTCTTTGTTTTGTAGTAATTTTGACTTTTTTTCTCTTTATGGGCTAACTGCCTTTGCAGTTTTTCCAGTTTCTTCTCGTTTTTTCTGATAATTTTGGGATTTTCGTATTTCTTTCCACCAGAAGTAATACATAAATCCTTAATACCTAAATCGATTCCTGTATTTTGGGTTGTATGTGGCAGTTCCACATGTTCTGTTTCCACTAAAACCGATACATAATATTTCCCACTCGGCACTTGTGATATCGTTGCTGATTTTATCTGCCCGCTAAACTTTCTATGCAGTTTTACTTTTACGCCTTTTAATTTAGGCAATTTTACTTTGTTTCCATCGAAATCTACTGTTATGTTGCCATTCGTAAAATTTGTTGTATATGATTTATGATTATCATGTTTACTCTTAAACTTTGGATAACCTGCATGCTCCCTAAAAAATTTCTGATATGAACTGTCCATGTTATAAATCGCATTTGTTAAAGCAAACTTATCCACTTCTTTCAGCCATTCATACTCTTTCTTTAATTCCCTGTTGCAGTAATTATTACAATCTGTTTTGCTGACAGATTTTTTCTCTTTTTCGTATCTTTCTTTCCGATATGCAAGTGTCTGATTATACACAAAACGGCAACAGCCAAATGTTTTTTCTATCTGTACTTTCTGCTCATTATTGGGATATATTCTGTATTTATATGCTTTTAACATTCGCTGCCACCTTCTTTCTTAGCCTTGATTTTCGATATACTTTTTTAGCATTTCTTCTAATACATTTCCTGCACTACAAGCAAAATAACCCTCATTTCAAAATCACCAGCAGCGCAAGAACTGCGCTTATAAAGTAAAGTAAATTCAGCAAGCAATGTCGCTGGTTGCTGACCGTGATAAAAAGTAAATTTAATATCTGACTAAATGTGTCGAATACCGCTGTTGCGGCAACAACACCAGTCCCTAACGCCATTAACACAAACCTCATTTGTAGCCCCCCTTTATTCTCATTATAAAGCGAATACAAGAAGGTGTCAAGTGAATTTTGAAAAAATAAAAAGAAAAAATCCCTAGAATATATAGCTGCATTCTAGGGATAACCTACTAAGATTTTTTTAACAAATCATACAGAAAGGATACTTGTTTTAAGAAGAAAAAAATTGTTCTTGTGATGTTCTTGCTACTTAATCGACGTTAGAAACTACCGGGAGCGGCTTTTGATTCGTTTGAGAACAGGCATTGCCCCCCTAACGCATTTTGTAATTACATTTAAATTATAAGCTCCATTGCTAAAAAGTCAAGCTAAAAATTTTTACAACTTTTATTTTTACTATATCTTGTGTTTTTATAGGCTAATACTCCGGTTCACATACTATATATAGTTTATACACAGAGTTATCCACATTATCCACAACTAGACAAATTTATCAAATGAGGTTAAAATAAAAAAAAGCAGCAACTCTTTTCAGAGCTGCTGCCTCATACACAAACGTAAGAAAAGAAACAATGTCAATAAAAATGTTGCTGACACTAATTATCAACTTATAACCTTATAACCTAAAGCAGGGTAAACGCCTAAACTTATAGCCTATAGAGGTTATGAATCCCTTTTGTTACGCCTATATAGAAATTATATCTAAATTTTACAATAATGTCAATATAAAAAAGTAAATGCTGACACTAGATTTTAACTAAATATAGAAAAAATTCCTTACCTCTATAGGAATGACACAGAATAACCCCACCTGTGTATAAAAAATGGTTGGTGCTGCAACGAGCCAAGTTTATAAAGTCGTTGCCCCTAGTAGTTTTTTGATTGCAAAAACTATTAGCCGCTTTAGCTGTAGTGGGCTTTATGCGGGGAGGAAGTTGGCAGAGGTCAACCTACTCTGGTATGGTGTATATACCTTTAGACAGGCATAGTCTATAAAATATACGGCTGGCGGCAACGGGCGCAGAGTGCGCGGGGGTAAGTCATGGAGCGTGGGACGTTGGGGACGCTATGAAATGGCTAGCAATTCAACTATACAGCGACGGCGGGGACGCAATCGCAAAAACCTCTTTTCAGTAGACAGTAGTAATACTGTGTGCTGTTAGGGGTTTTTCTGCCTACCAGCTTCTAACAGGGACTATATTTTTTATTACCCTATTGACAAACAGAACAAAGGGGGGCTATAATATAAGTAAAGATAGGAGTTGATAATTTGTTTGAGTGGAAAACAATAATTAAAGTTGCTGCCGCCGCTGGATTAGTGGCTTTTGCGGTTAAATTAAGTGCCGGACTTGCCGAAGTGTTGATAGAATATCCTATATGGCGCGGCTGGTTAGGTGGACTGTAGAATGGCTAACATGATAAAGCAGTATGAAAAAGTTAGGGCTTTTAAATGTTCAAGCAAAGACTTTCCCGAGCTGGGGAGTATAGCGGTATTCGCGTATAACTACAGTGAAGCTAGATATTTAGCTAAAGAAACGTTCAAAGAGGTTAACCCGGCAGTAAGGTATTTAGGCATTAGGGCAAGTATCGTATTAAAAGACGTACCCAAAAATTTAAATAATAAAGTATGCTTCAACGAGAATCACGAAGGGTATGAATTAGTTTCAGAATTTTTATAAAAAGAAAGGGGTAAAACACTATGCTACAACTTATGAATTATTCAACTAAAGAGGAATTTATTAACGACCAGTACGAAAAACTTTCAGAAACAGGGAAAACAAAATTCAGGATGAAAGTTGCAAAAAAAAGCATTGATTTCGATAGAGCTTTATATCTATGGTCATTTTTCGGCTGGTTTGGTTTTCATCAACTTTATTTAAAAAATTATGGCGCGTTTTTCGTTCGCCTTTTTACAATGAGTTGCTTTTTAACTTTATGGTTTAAAGACCGTTTTAGCCTTGAGGATGACGTAAAAAAATATAATACAGAAGTCGAATTACAAGCGATTTTAGAATTGATTTAGGGGGATAATATGAACGCTCAAGAAGCAGCTAGGATATTAGCTAAAGAAAACGACAGTGTTGTCGTTGTGGGAATAAGAAGGGAAGCAACAGGCGATTTGATCAGCGACGAATGTTTTTTAAATTTAGACGAATTTCATGCAGCCGTAGTGTGCGCGAATTTAGTAGGATACATTTTAAAAATTCAAAAGAGGAAAAACTCTATAGACCACATATTGAAAGGCGTCAAGCAGTTAGTTGATGTGGGTATTCCGTTAGATGAAAAAACAGAAAGGGGCTTATAGCTATGGCAAAGAAAAACGGCAGCTTAAAATTAAAAATTGCAGCTTGTAAAAAATGCAAAAGTCAGCCAAGACTAAAATTGGGACTATCCTTTTACTTTGAATGTAACTGCGGACAGTCTATATCAGGCGCATATGGTGACGGAATTCTTGAAACGACTAGAAAATGGAACGAAGCCCAACGCGAGGACAAAAATGTTTAAAAAACAAACCTTAAATAAAAATCGTGTGCTACCGTCTGCTATGATATTAGATAGATTGAGCATAGAATGTATAGCTAAAGCTTCAACGTATGAAAAAGTTATAGACAGTTACTGTGTTTCTAGCACCCAATTAATTGAACAATTAATAAAAAATGAGCTGCAACCTAGTAAAGTTATCGAAAAAATGGCAGATGTATATATATCATTATCACAGCTATTGATAGTTTTACCGATACGGGACGACGATTTAAACGCGGCTATAAAACGAAAGATTTCGAGGAAGTTGAAGCATAATCCGACTTTGATTAAATTCTAAAAGGCAGGGCAAAAGCCCTGCTTTTTTATTTTGCAATTTTCAAAAAAAGACTTGACAACAGGACGAGGGGGGGCTATAATATAGACAAGAGGTAAGAAAAAAATAAAAAATAAAGGGAGCGATACTATGAAAGTAAAAGATTTTGCAAACAAGGTATATCAATCAAGCGTACCATTCGGGGTATATATTCAAAGAGGAATGGAAAAAGTAGAATACATAGACGACGTAAAAAATATTAAAAGTGAAAGCGCATATTTAGAAGAAACATTAAACGGCTTTAAATTTAACGAAACTGATATTGTTCTTTATATTAAAGTTAAATAATAACAGCGGCGGGGCGCAATGCCCCGCACTACATCAAAAATAGAAGTGCTGCTGTAGCTGCGTGGCGCAGGCTTTGCAACTAGAGAAAGACGGCGAAAAAAATGTTTGCAATTTATATCGAAGAATACGGTTACTATGAAGGTAAAATATATCAAAACGATAATGAATTTTATCCGGAAGCCGAAATACATTCCATATCAGAATTTACTAAAATTTATAAGACGCAATATTTAGCAGAAAAAGCCGCAAAAGCCATTGTTAAAAAATGTACTTATATACAGGATTTTCAAGTAAAAATTATTCAAATAAATAAAGGAGTGAAATAATTGAAAATAGCAAAGATTTTTGAAACTGGCATTCAGGGAGATATAAGGCGTGAATTCACTGTGTATGATGTAAAAGACGTAAAAATCATTAAACTAACAGACCAATGTAAATGTTATCAGTTTCTAGGGTGCGAAAAAGGCAAAGCACAAGCCATATATTTACATAAAACATCTGATGTATTCTTTCGCTTAATTCCTGATATAGAAGATATGATTAACATTATAGAACAAGAATATTCTGAATTAAGTAAAGCCTATCAAGAAAAAGAAAAAATATATAGTGCTAACCCAAGTATTGAAAATAAATTTGAAGCAGAAAAAGCAGAATCAGCTTATATCACTATTGCACATTTGAAAGATAAATTAATGTTCTGAAAAGGGAGAAACTGAATGAAAGTACACGAATTAAAAGAAATATTAAACAACTACGACGACACAGCAGACGTATTCTTTTTCACTGGGTACAGCACTATTCCATATTATGAATTGTTAGACCGAAAAGAAACTTTTAATTTAGCAATATGCACGCAGGGCTTTGCTATGGAGATTGAAGCAGCAGAAAGACTGGATACGATAAATACCTTGATATTAACACCAACAGGTGAAGAATTTAAACAGGGGAAAATGGATTTAAATTATTGGAAAAACTATGATAATTTATCCCGAGCAGAGTATTTTAATCAAAGTAAGATAAAAGCGTTGGTAGCCCCGGTAAAGAAGGTAAAAAAATGGTAGTAAAAAAACAATCCGCAAAGACAGCACAGCTATACGCCTATTCTTTTGACAGGAAAACATGGCAGGGTGATTTTAATAGCCGAGAAGAAGCAATGCAGGCAGCTATAAGCGACGAAAACACCAAAGAATACCTAGCAGTATACACAGGGATTGCAAAGCTGTACACGCCAGCCTTAAAATCAGAAACAGTATTGGATATCTTAAAGATTGAAGCTGACGAGATAGCAGGAATTGCTGCTGCGAATTGGCTAAATTTAGAAGATATACAAGAAGAACTCTGTACCGAACTAGAAAAAACATTAACAGTAGCCGTTATGAAGTGGCTTGAAAAACATAGCTTAAAGCCCGATTTTTATGAAAGCATAAGCAGCGTACAGGCGCACGGCATAGACGATTACTTTAAAAAGAAATAAGGAAACGCCCTTTGTTTATACTGTGATATAATATAGTAAAAAACAAGGGGTGTATTTCATGTGGACGAATTTATATGAAGACCTAAAATATATAATTAACAGGTTTGCGAATATTGATGTATGGGCATATGCTATAGCTATATGGACGTTTGGATATAAGACGTTTGGAGAAGACTTTTGGCACGTCGTGATATTAGCTTTTGGATTAGTCCTTTATGATACATTTCTTAAAGTCGTTTATATTAGCAAAAAATACATCCATGAAAATTTAACGCCTGATACACCGATTGAATTTATCTCACTTCGTAAAGCCCTATATTACTGCCTTAAAGCTGAAACGTGGAATAAGACTTATTTAAACAGTGCCGCCCTTTCAAGGGTTATAGAAAAATTGCTGGTTTACAATGCAAGTTTAGTCATTGCATTTTATGCTGGGCAAGTAGTTCCGAAAATTAAATTATTTTCAACAAATTTAATTTTAAACGACTTTTTGCCGGGTATTATCACAGTATGTATATTAGTAGTAGAAATGTCCAGCATAAACGAGAATCTAATAGAGTTAGGATATAGCAATATTGCTAATGCAGTAAAAAGGGTTATTGACTATGTTGTTAATAAATTTTTGCCTACCACGAAATAACGTGCTAAAATGGTAAAAAGGAGTGATAAACATGATCAAAGAAATCCAGTTTCAGCGTAGTAAACAGCGCATTTTCGCAATGGATGAAAGCTATAATGTCATTGGTGATTGGGAATGTCGTGACGATTTTGTTCCGGGCTACAACGAAGCAGGCGACCCTCGTGGAAGCTTACCGGACGGCGTTTATACAAACGTAAGCGCAGAAGTTACTAACGGAGCATATGGCGCAGCTTATGGCACATTCTATATCACTACCCATGACCCACGAGCAAGAGATATTCACGGCGGCGGCAGCGGCTTGCCTAATCCGTTCGCAGGGCGTCAAGGCTGGGTACCGACTTACGGCTGTCTGCGTATGCAGAATATCGACGGCGAAGAATTAAGCAGAATGATTATAGAAACAGGAAACAATGTTGTTTTAACCGTAGTACCATAAAAACAATACTTAACATTTACGTCAAAAAGCAGGGTATTTGCCCTGCTTTTTTATTTTGCAATTTTTCAAAAAATACTTGACAAACAGAACAGAGGGGGGCTATAATATAGACAAGAGGTAAGGAAAAAATAAAAAATAAAGGGGTTATGAAAAATGCAAAGAATGGTAGAATACAAGTATTATTTATCAATCAATAACGCAATAGACAGAAGTACCTGTTACGAAACGGCAGGCGAAGCACGTAGAGCAGCTAAAAGCGTAAAAGCCGAAAAAGTTATGATAGTTGTCGAGAAATTCACCCGTGAATTTTTTGAAGCATAAAAACAAATTGAAAAAACAAAAATAAAATCAGAGAGGATAGGCTGCTTATGATTTTTATAGTAAATGATAAAAGAATTGAGATTTATATTCACGAAGTTGGGGAAAAAACTAAATTCCCTGTGTTCGTGACATTACCGCCAAGTATCATCAGAAAAGTAACATTCTTAAATAATGAAGAATGCACGACATCAGAATCAAATTTAGAAACAATTCTTATTGTAGCTCAAAAAACATTGAATTTATGGAACGAAAAAGCTGAACAAGAAAGCGAATATCCGAGGTATTTCAAAATTTGCAAAGTGGAGTTGTAAAAATGTTTTTAGAAAATGGATTAAAAGGGCTGGTAATAAGTCTTGTTACTGGTATAATTGGAATAGTAATCACGTATTTTTTTTGGTGGATTTACCAAAAAATAAAAGGGGGTTAAATATGTGGAACTTAATAAAAGCAGTATTACTAGCCTTATTATTGCTGCCTGTGCCGGGCTTGTGCTGGGCGCAGGAGCAACCTATTACTATTACGCCCGGGCAGGCGGCGAAATGGACAAGCGACTTGCAGCAGCTACAGCAGGAATTAACGCAGCTAGAGAGCAGCAGCAACGAGAAATCGCAGAGTTACAGGGACTTGTTATCGCGTTACAATCAAATGTCGGAGATAGTAAGCAAGTTACAGAACAAATTAGAGATAGCCGAACAGAACTCGAAGAACTTAACAGAATCCTTGACAGGGAAAACGCAGCAGTTAACGAGCTTGATATCCGAGAAACAGCAGACAGAGAAGCTATTAGAAGAAGCAAACAAATTGTTGACAGCATACTCAGAGAGCTGCAAGAAAAAACTGGCAATCATTAAAAGGCAGCGAAATGCTGCATATGTAGTGGCGGCAGCCGCTTTAACATATAGCATTATAAAAAAATAAAAAAAGGAAGTGCCGAAATGTCAGACAAAATTAAACCGTTAAAAGAAAAAAATTCAACAGTTTCAGAAGAATCACTAAATTTAAAGCCCGAAAAAGAATTAAAGCCGTATTATGTAAAAATCACCGTTGAGCAGCAAAAGCAGTTTGAAACAACAAAAAACGCTATAGCTGAACATAAGCGATACACAGAAGCGACGGTAGACGCCGCCTATGGTTTTGTATTAAAGAATGGGTCAGAAAAATTAACAGCCAGCCCGGAAGCTGCAAAACAAGCGGCTAACTTATTCAAGGACGCTTCACTTTTAATCAGTGAAAGCAATGTATTAGAGTGCCTTAACCAGCATATTATAGGCTTGCTTGAAAATAACAAATTGGATTTAGTTAAATTGGTTGAAAGCTTAGAAGATAAAGAATTAAAAATTCTTGCAGGGCTGATTAGTGCGCGCCTTCCTCAAGAAACAGCAACATTAAAAGACGGAGAATAAAATGGGGGGGTTACTGGGCAGAGATAATCCTTTAGGCAGTGCGTTCGAGCTGATCAACAAGCGTATGGAAGAAGAAGCGGAAGCAGAAAAAGAAAAGCAAGATTTGACTTACTGGAATGTAACGAAGAATTGCTTAAATTGCACTAAAAATTTAAAGTGCAATCTACCACGTTCCGCAAGAAATGCGCGTTGTAGGTACTTCGAGCCGTCAGAGTATCACTTGAAAGAAATCCGTAAACACAACTATGAAGTAAGTTTGCGACGACGCCAAAAATTAAATTCATAATACTAAAAAGCAGGGTATTTGCCCTGCTTTTTTATTTTGCAATTTTTCAAAAAAATACTTGACAACAGGACAAAGGGGGGCTAAAATATAGACAAGAGGTAAGGAAAAAATAAAAAATAAAGGGAGCGATACTATGATTAAAGAAGATAGAATTATAACTAGTGACGACAGAAAGAATTGTAGAGATAGCTAAAAACATTTTGGAACATAGCGAAACAGATATTGAATTAGGAAGTTTATGCGCAGAAATCAATAGAGCTGCATACACCTTTTTTATAGAAGAAAAAGAGATAGCAAAAGAGATAGATACATATAAAGCTGAGTATTTTTTAATTATTGATGGTATTAAAATAAATTTTTGTTTTAATACAAAAGAAGAAGCAATATACAGAGCGAAACCTTATTGGAAAGCTGCAAAAAGTATAGAAATTTTAACAGTAGAAACCAAAAAATATATTGAAAAAACGCAGGAAACCATAAAATAACAACGAGGGATAAAATGATAACTGCATTTTTAATAGGCACATTATTATTTTTGGCAGCCTTTATGATAAATATTTATATTATTCGCAGATTTTAAGGGAGTGATAAAGTGATTAAATTAAAAAAAGAAAAGAAAAAAGATTTTGTTTGCGACGGGTGTGGAAAAGGTTATATTGGGGCGAGCCGGAACAGCTTTATTATCCGCGTAGCCGGATACGAAACCTATAATATTCAGCTTTGCAATGCTTGTTTATTATCGTTAAAGAAAAAAATCAATAAAGAGGAGAATAAATAATGCAGAATATCAGCATTGAAGCAGCAAAGGCAAAAGGATTTATAAGCGGCTACCGTGTTGGACGAATTATTTTAGCCTGTTCGATTGAACGCTGGAAATATGGAAAGCTGCTAAAAGAACTGCGGGAAGATTGCACGAATATATTTAAATTCCATACAGGGCGACGCACACGGTATTACTATGACCCCTTCGAGGTGCTGGAAAAAATCAAGGGATATAAGCAGTATGGTAATAGGCATTTGAGCAAAGAAAAAATAGATGAATACTGCAATCAAGTAAAAGAAGCTAAAGAAAAGAGTTTAGAAAAATGATTGATTGCCTAAAATGTTACCGCCTGCGCCGCCATAATGATACTGTTTACTGCCCGTTTTTAGACCTAAAAGAATGCATTAGAGGGGAACATTATATAAACATTGCAAGCCTGCCGTTTAAACCCCAAAAGGAAGAAACTCCCCCCCTGCCGCCGAAAATGGTGAAAGCAATTCCACCGTTTAAACCACACCCAAACAGCCCGCACGATTGGGAAAAGTTTCATAATCAAATTTTTGAAATGAAAAATAACGGTGTCAGCTCATATAAGATTGCTGCCGCATTGGGAATTCCACAAACGTCAGTATTTAACTATATGAAACGATACGAGCAGCCTTGAACGATTTTAAACAACAAGCGCAACACATTACACCTAAAACAAATAAAAAACGCCCATATGGAGATTATGGCGCGGAAAGAGGTAGAAAATGGACAACAAACTAGATATAAACGTAACGGAAAAGAAAGTAAATGATGAAAACTTGCTAAAAACAGTAGAAGAAGCGTTAATGAAAAATGAACTCTGCTTATTTATGAGTGAAACGGGTACTTTTATGACTACAGGAACAACGGACGACGCAGAAGAAATCTTTTTGAAATTGCAAAGTGTTTTGCTTGCAGGCTTTTTGAGCATGGAAAAAGCAACAGATTATGATATTGAACAAATTTTATTACTACAACTAGAAGCAGTGAAAGAAATGAAAAAAGAGTTTTCAGGAGTTACCCCCCCCGAAAGGAAGTATACTGCTTAAAGGGGAGAGTGTTTTAAATTGAAATCATTAAAGGATGTAAAGCCCGGCGATAAAATATTTGTTTTAAATTCAAACCGTGGATACTTGAAAGAGCCGCAGATAGAAATATTAACCGCTAATAAAGTTGGAATACTTTATATTTATACTGATTATGATAAATACAAAAAATCAAATGGAGAAGCTGCAGAATCATCTTTAGACGTCAAAGCTTTTGCAACGCTGGAAGAAGCGGAAACAGGTTTATTTATGATTAAAGCGCGCAAATATTACCGAAACAGTATAAAAGTAGACGACATTACTTATTCACAAATGAAAGCTATTTTTGATATTTTAGGAATCGACACGGAAGAAGTGATAAAATGATTGAATACGGGCGATTTTTTACTAAACTTTACCGCATTCGACGGGGATATTATCGGCGCAATATCACAATTCGCTTGTCGGTAGGCTATGAATACCGACTAAAGAACAAAGAAATATTTAAAGAGGTTTTTGTATCGTTGCGGGGGCGTAATATCGCCACTTTTAAATTTAGGGAGCAAATAAAATGAATGCTAGAGATATCATTAAGTTAGCTGCACAGCTTTATGTTTACGACGCATTAAAGAAAAAGATAACAATATTAACGAATATCCAAAAAGGTAAAGATATCAATGTAGATATTTTCTTACCAAAAGTTACGGATGTAACGGTAAGTGATTTTGCAAAATATCTACAAAAGGCTATAGAATCGCAACCAGAAGAAGAAAGAGCCAAGCACAGAAAATTTTTTGGAGAGCCTATAAGTTTTTGCACTAGTGTATTAGTCGAAGAATTCAATTCAGAGGTCAAAAAAATAAAAGAAAATTACGAGGCATAAAGAAAATGTTTGAGGCGTTAGGAATTTTAGTAGATTTAAATAAAAAGCGTTTAGCGACCTGCAAAAAATGCGGAAAAACGAATAAAGAATGTTTTCCGACGACAATAGAAGAATATGATATGTACATAGAAATGCTTTGCGAAAATTGCCTGACAGAAATATTAGACAAGAAAATAACTGCCATTAAACCTAAAAAAATAGAATAACACGAAAGGAAGCATAATGAATCCGATACCCAAAACGAAAATCATACGACTTAAAGGGCAGAAGTTAGCAAAGCTAAATGAAAGGATACACCAGCGCGACCAGCATAAATGTATTTACTGCGGTAATCGGGTAGACCCCGGCGAAAAGTTTCATCACGAACATAACGGGATAAAAAGCGACCAAATAGAATACGGTGTACTTCTGTGTATGGACTGCCACACAGAACGACACCACGGCAAAAAGTGCAATGATGTAAAAGAATACTGCCGGAAGTATTTAATAAATCTATATGGCGAATCAATTTACAGTAAATAAAAAAGCAGAGGTTTTAACCTCTGCTTTTTGTATGTAATTTAATAAAAGATGGTAGGACTGTTATTTCTTCGTTGACTTCTGTAAGCCGCAGCACAGCAAACGGTGCGCCGTTGGTATACCGCTTATGAATATGTACCGAAACAATGCGGCTATCTGTATCAAATGCCAAGCCCTCGGCTGCGTCTGTGATGTTTTTAAAAAGGTTATCGCAGTCCGGCTTGACTTTTGGAAATTCTGCGCCGACATCAACAGCGGCTTTAAACTTCTTACTTTTTGACGCAGGGACAGGTAAAAAAATATATACCTCACAAAACAAGGCGACATCCTTAAAAAAGATACCTGACTTTTGAACAGCTTGTTTAATATAGTATTCGCATTGCTGGCGGTAGTAAACGGAAGCGTCCTTGTAGTATGCTATAGCATGTGGCAAGGGAACACCATTTTTGCCCCGTGTGGCGATTTTAGGGCGGCTTTGAGGAATTGCTTCACCGTCGATAAAAACGGTTAGCTGACGGGCGTCAGGCGCGATATTTAAGGCATATAATGCGTTATCGATATTCATAATTAAACCTCTTTACTTTCCAAAAAAGCCTTACTAGTAGGGTTTATTTCGCATTCAGTCAATAAAAGCTGCTCCATGCTTACCCCGAATAACTGCGCTAGCTTATACACGTTGAGCGCATTCGTTTTTAAGATTGAACGGTCAGGAGATGAACTAAAAGCATTAAGCGTTTTAAGCGGGATACCTGTTATCTCTGCAACAAAGCGACGGGACATTTTAAAAATGTTGCGGTAATATTCCACTGCGCTTTTAGCGTGGGTTATCGAATCATTTTCGATAAGCAGAGTTTTTTGAGTAATTAAAACTCTATCCATAAAGTTATCGTCAGTCAGCTCAATCCTGCGCCCTTCAACTACAAGAATAATATTATATTCGTTATCGTCAAGAATATTTACTGTAGTTTTATAAGACCAAAAACCAATTTTTTGAGTTATGAAATTCAAAATACAATCAATAGGCACAAACAACGTATATTCCACTTCATCCACAAAATTAATAGCCTGCCGCCTATCAGGAAAGTTATAGACTTGATATCTTGGCGAGCCTGTTTCGTAACTGCTTATGATTACTGTTTTTCCAACGCCATAATCTATTAAATGCGCTATATCAGGCAGATAGTCGGGATTGTTGTATCCGTAAATAACGTGTGATATAGAAGGATATCCGATAACGACGCGCTTACACTCATATTTGTCGAAAAAGTCAAGAATACTACTACAGGGAAGGTTAAAGCCCTCAATTAATTCAGCTTCTGTATAAGATTTTTGTGTCATCATAGCTCCCCCTAATGGTTTTATATTATTGTATCACGTAAAGCTGATAAATTATAGTTTTTTAAAAGATTGTGCTATAATGAAAACAAAAAGGGGGGCGTAACATGGCTAGTCCAAAACGCAAACGGTCAGCCGTTGTTCGCATAGCTGGCGAAAAACGGGTAGCGAACGACCGTGAAAAAAAGTTTGCAAGAGAATATTTAAAATGCTTTAATTTTTATAAAGCAGCAAAAGCCGCAGGCTTTGCAGAAACAACAGCCCGGCGCACTGCATACATGATTTTTTCCCGACCGTGGGTACAGGAGTATGTAGAAGAACTGCGGGCAAAATACGAATTAGACGATATTGCAGAAGTAAAGGAAGTAATTCGCAGCTACACAGATCAAATGCGGGGCAAGGTCAAAGAAACAATAGAATATAAAAAGTACGTTCTTAAAAAGAATCAGGAAACAGGGCAAATGGAAAAGATATATACCGACGGTTATATCATGGAAAACACGCTTATAAAAGCAGGTAGCGAGAATATGGGTAAATATCATAAGTTATTCGGAGAAAACTCTCTAGCTATAGCTTTAGCCCCGACAATCGTTGCTGATGTACCAGCCGAGCAGCCAGCAGAAGAAAGTGAATTGCCGACCTACGACGACGCGCTAAAAGCAGCGCAGAACTTTGAAGATTTAGCGAAAAAGATAAATGACCCCGCCAAAGATTAATTTAACTGACTGTATCGGCAAGGCCTTCTATAAAGTTTATCATCAGGTAATGAATCACGAATTTACGCATTATTGGTTTAGCGGTGGGCGTGGTTCGTTGAAGTCGTCGGCTATAAGTATATTTATAATCATGCTTATGCTGCTAGACCCAACTATAAACGTTATTGTTTTCCGCAAAGTTGGGTTAACAATAAAAACAACAGTTTATGAACAGATAGCATGGGCTATAGAAAAGCTGGGGCTAAATGATTTTTTCATAGCTAGAGTATCGCCGCCGTCGTTTATATATAAAAAAACCGGGCAGAAAATATTGTTTTGGGGACTGGACGACCCGACGAAACGCAAGTCCGTAAAAGTAAAAAAAGGTTACTATGCTATAACATGGTTTGAGGAATTAGAAGAATTTTCAGGTATCCAAGAAATAGAAAAGGTATTGCAATCAGTATTGCGTGGCGGTGAGCGTTTTTGGTGTTTTTACTCCTACAATCCGCCTGCGTCTATGCAAAGCTGGGTGAACAACGAAGCACTGAAAGCTCGACCCGATAAACTGTTACACAAAAGCAACTACCTGCAAGCCCCGCCCGAATGGGTAGGGAAACAATTCCTCTATGAAGCGTCAGTTATGGCAGTATATCAGCCCCGCAGGTTTAGACATGAGTATTTAGGTGAAGTCACAGGAACAGGCGGCGAGATATTCACCAACTTAAAACTGCGACCAATCACGAATGAAGAAATATCGCATTTCGATAATATTAAGCGTGGGCTTGATTTAGGTGTATCAATAGACCCTATGGCGTACATGACAATGCACCTAGATAACGCAGCACGCAAGCTATATATATTCAATGAATACTATGCCCGTGGCTGTCCGAGTTGGACGTTAGCAGAACATATAAAAAAGGAAAATCCACGCAACAGGCTTATAGTAAGCGATATCCAGCATGAAACATTAATGAGCCTAAAAAGCTATGGGATTAATGTTATTCCGGCTAAAAAGGGGCAAGGCTCGAGAGAATGGGGCTATAAATACTTAACAGATGATTTGTTAGAAATCGTTATAGACCCTATGCGCTGCCCGAATGCAGCACGAGAATTCGCCCAATACGAGCTAAAAAAGGATAGAAACGGTAACTATATCGCAAACTACCCTGACGGCAATGACCATACTATAGACGCCGTTAGATACGCATTAGAAAACAGTCACCCGCCAATGAAAGTAAAACGCAGATAAATAGGGGGAAAAGAAATGAACAACAGCAAAAACGCGCAGAAACGTATCCGACAGAAAGCACTGAACACTGCCCGAAAAAATAGCGGCAACGAAAATCAGGCTTTCAACAACAAAGAACGAATCAGAAAAGACCCGAGATTGAAAGCATTAAACCTTATTAACCCGGTAGAAGGTACGCCAAGAGTGCCGACCCTTGCCGACATCAAAACAATGTACGGTGCGCCAGCTACGCTAGCAGAGGTAGACGCAGATACAAAAAAAGCAAATGACGCTGCTATAGGTCAATGTCATTCATTGCTACATCATGCTATCTCTATAATGGGCATGAGTGCATACCCGCAATTTTTAGGCTACGGTTATTTAACAGGGCTTGCGCAAAACGGGCTTATTCGGGCAGGCTGTGAGATGATTGCTGATGAAATGGTAGAAAAGGGCATAACGCTAACAACAAAGGGCAACAATGACCCTGATACCGATAAACAGGCAAAGCTGGACAGACTTAACGAATTAATAACCAAGATAAACCTGCTGCCGACACTACGCAAAGCGGTAAGTATCAGTAAGTATTATGGCGGTAGTTTAGTATACATGGACTTCGACGGAATCGACACCGCCAGTGAAAACCTGCTAAATCCATTAATTTTAACGAAGAACGAATTACGAGGTAAAAAACTGCGGCGTTTGAAAGTTATAGAGCCGTATAACCTTTCCCCGGGTCAATATAACGCAGCAGACCCGCTGCAAGAATATTACTTCAAACCGCGATACTGGTTTGTCATGGGAAAAGCTGTAGACGCAAGCCGCTTCCTGCCGCCAGTGCAGGAAAATGAGCTGCCGACGATATTACGACCTGCTTATAACTTTTTCGGTATTCCGCTTGCACAGATTGTATTAGACGCCGTGGCGCACTTTACGGAGTGCCGAGAAGCAGAAGCAAGGTTATTGACCAAATTCAGCTTAACAGTATTCAAAACGAATCTTAACGAGCAGATTTTTTCGGGCGGTGACTGGGCGCAGATTGATAACCGTGTAAATAACTTCGTACAGTATCGCAGTAATGATGGCGTCATGCTGATAGATAAAGAATCAGAAGATATTGATATTAAATCAACGTCGTTAGCTGGCGTAAAGGATATAGTAAGTCAGGCAATGGAGATTGTAGCGGCTTACTTCAACGAGCCTGTAACAAAAATGTGGGGCTTAACGCCGTCAGGATTTAATACAGGTGAAAGTGATTTAAATAACCACTACGACCACATAGCCAGCCAGCAAGAAAAGCAACTGCGTGACCAAATAGAATACGTCTTAAAGGTACTACAAGTGCAGGAATGGGGAGAGATAGACAACGAAATAACTTTTACCTTCAATCCATTATCAGAGGAAAAAGAAGAAAGCATAGCTACGGTAAACAAAATCAAAGCTGAAACGCAGCAGATTTATATATCTAATGGTGTCATCAGTCCTGACGAGGGCAGAGAGTGCCTGAAAGCTGACCCGAAAAGCGGTTTTAACAACCTCAATGAAGAAAGCGTACCCGAGGAAGAATTAAGCGAGGAAGAACGCGAACTGTTAGGATTAACTGAAAAGCGGGAAGTTTTGAGCCAAGATGAAAAGCCGCCAAAAGAAGTTGAATAAAAAAACGAAATAATTGATTAAAAATAAGTAAAATGGGAAAAAATGCGGGGTTATATCAAATAATCCCGCATAAACCTTACAAAAGGGGGCTAATGTATGGCGTCGAAAATCAGACGACGGCGGCGACAGGTAACTATACCTGGAATACCTGCCAGCGTCGGAATACAGAACGAATACGCCCGTTCGATACGCCGCTTAATAAAACAAATGGAAAAGGCAGCGTTAAAGTTTGTACTTGAAAAATACAAGCTGTTTAGAGCGTCGGAAATGGTAACGAATGACGCGCCCATTGATTTTGATAACAGACGCTTACAGCAGCTTATTGACGCTATAAAAGCGCGTTTCGGCAGATATATAAGCGAATGGGAAGCCGAGGAAATGGACGCTATAGCCAGCAAGTTTATCGGTAAGATAGATAAACAGACTAAAGCGGGACTTATGGCTAATCTAAAAAAAGCGGGCATTGTGATAGATTTTCACATTAGTGCCTTACATCAACCGCTACTTGAAGAAATGGTAGCGAGTAACGTAAATTTGATAAAGAGTATTGCCCCTAAATACTTCGATAAATTAACCAATGTTGTAATTGACAGCGCACTTAAAGGGCGGGATATGGCAAGCATATTTCAGCACATAAAAGACCTTAACAAGGTTACAGAACGGCGGGCAGAACTGATAGCCATAGACCAAACCAACAAGGCAACGCAGGCGTTAAACGTTATGCAGACGAAGGATATCGGCATAAAAAAAGGCATATGGATACATATACCCGGCGAGAAAAGCAGCCGTAAAACACACATTGCAATGAATGGAAAGACATTTGATTTAGACGAGGGGCTTTATGACGAAGATGTAGGCAGAAATGTTTTACCGGGAGAACTGCCATATTGCAGGTGTGATTTTCGACCTGATATCACCGAATTACTCACTAACGAGCAATAATTAAGTTAACCTGTGATATAATCAAAATAACAAATAAAGACTTTTTGTATAAAAATAGTTAAAACGAAAGGGCTGACCATATGGAACGGGAAAACAATATTTTAGCGTTTGACGCCGCCATAACAGCGCGCAGAATAGACGAAAACGGATTTATGCACGTTGACGCCTGCCCAATCAGTAAGGCGACTGTAAACCCGTATTTAGGGCGTGAAATTCCGAACTGGCAGGATTTAGGCTTAAACCCCGAACGTGTCTACTATGGACTGCGTGACCCGGAAGAATTAGCGAAAGCTGCCCCAACATTTAACGGCTTGCCGCTAATGCAGGGACACCACGACTATACCGCCGACGCGCCGCCTAAAGAATATCAGGTAGGCAGCACAGGAACAGAGGCACGCTTTGAAGAACCGTATTTATTAAATGCGTTATCTATCACCGATAAAAAGGCGATTAAATCCGTCGAGGACGGAAGCTGTAAGCAGATATCTTGCAGCTACCGTTATACACCCGATATGACCGCAGGGGAATATCAGGGCGCAAAATATGATTTTGTAATGAGAGATATTCGAGGTAATCACGTTGCCCTTGTACCGCAAGGTAGGGCTGGCAGTGATGTAGTTGTATCCGACAGTTTACCTGTTGAGATAGAAAAAACAACGAAGGGAGAAAAAAAACAAATGAAAAATCTTTCAAAAGATATTTTAAGCTTTAAACGCCGCAAAGCTGATTTACAGCGTGTTATTTTCGCAAAAGACGCTGATTTAGGCATTGAAGCAGCAGAAGTTGTGTTAGCTAATTTGCAAAAGGCTGTAAATGTTGTTGAAGCGCAGGTAGAAGGTTACGACCCCCGAGAAATTGGCTTGGATGTGGACGCAGATATTTCTATCGACGACCTTGTAGATAAATTCTTTACAGGGCTGGAAGCTGCACAAAAAGACACTATTAAGGCGAAACTGTTAGAATTAAAAGGCGGTGAAGGTATGGACGCAAAAATGACTTACGCCGAGGGCGTAGCTAAAGGCGAAGAATTAGAAAAGAATCCAGCCGAACGCGAAAAACTCGATAGAGAACATGAGCGTAAAGGCATGGAAGAATATTTAGCCAAAAAAGCTAAAGACGAGGACAAGGAAGAAAAAGCCGAAGATGATGAACTTGAAGAACGCATGAAAGACCCTGCTTTTAAAGCGGGTTTTGAAATGGGTATCAAAGCAGGCGAGCGTTACGAAAAAGACAATCCGAAACGGATTGACCGCGACCATGAGCGCGAAGGTGAGGAAAAATACCTTGCTAAAGACGCACTTCCCGCATTGCTGGCTAATGCTAAAGCAGAAGCGGAAAAAAATGTTATGGAACGCGTGAAAAAACTTAACGCTGCCGCCAACGCTTGCGCTTTCGCACTCGGCAACGTCGACGCTATGGCGTATGATAGTGCAGAAGATATCTACGCAAGAGCCTTGCAAGCTAAAGGCATTGATACTTCTAAATATCCCAAAGAATCTTACAAAGCTATGGTTGACGTGTTGCAAAAACAACGTTTTGACGTAACCCACGCTAACGACGAAGCAATCAAGAAATTCAGCGTATCCAGTGAAAAAACTCCTGAATACATGAAAAATCTGAAAAACATCACTATTCGATAAGAAGGGAGCAAAGAAAAATGGCTAAAGAATTTCAAGGACAAGTAAACATCCTGCCTGCTATTGGTGTACCCGGTCAACATATGAGTACCAATCCTTTAGTAAGCACTCAAAAAGGCTATTGCGCAGCCGACACCGTAACTATTGGCGGTTTCGTTTGGGCGGTAACTGAAAAAGAAAACGACGCTTTTGTAAAATCCACAGGCACAGGTGCGCCGCTGGGCTTTGCAGTGCGTGAAATCACTAACCCGCTGGGTTATAACGAATCAGCTTTTAACACTGTTCCTAAAGGCTTTCCCGTATCCGTAGCAGTCAAAGGTGACTTTGCTGTTGTTACAGAGACGGCTGCCACCGTAGGTCAAAGCGTTTTCGCAGTGCTTGCAGACGGCAGCATTAAAACTAACGTAGCAGGTGGCACTGTAGAGGGTGCAGTAGAAACTGATTATAAAGTAGTAAATATTAACGGCGGCGGTGCTGTAGGCGATATTATCGTCATCAGTAACTGGGCTTAATGAAAGGGGATAAAACAATGTTTGAAAATCAATTAGGCTTGCAAGAACAGCTTGATGTTATGAAACAATATGGTATCGTGTTTGATACTGGCGCGCCTATCCGTGGCATTTTGGCAAACGATAGCATTGACCAGTTAGCGAACGACGCTGCTATGGTTACAGCAGCAAACAGCGGTATTCCGGTTGAATTTACATCTTATATTGACCCTATGGTAATTCCTATCCTGACCGCTACCCGTGGCGCAAGGGAGATTTTCGGGGAAGCTAAAAAAGGTGACTGGACAACCTCTTATGCACGTTTCCAAACTTCTGAAATCACAGGCGAGGTTGAAGCTTACACCGACTACGGTCAAGGCGGTGCGTCTGATGTAAACCCGACTTTTCCGGTAAGAACTCAATACATCTATCAAACTAACATCCGTTATGGCGATAGAGAAGTCGACGTCGCAAGCCGCGCACGTTTGCAACTGGCAGCAGATAAACAACGTGCTGCTGCTACTGTAATTGATATTGCAAGCAACAAATTCGCCTTGTATGGCGTGGCAGGCTTGGAGATTTACGGTTTGCTCAACGACCCGAATTTACCTGCTGCTGTTAGTCCGCTGCCAAATGCAGCATCCAAAACTCTGTGGGCTGAAAAATCCACTAAAGAAATTTACGAAGATGTACTGTATCTGTTCGGCAAAATGGCTGACCGCGGCGCAGGACACATTGACGCTAATACCGAACTTGTGCTTGCTACCTCGCCTGCTACACAGGTACAACTTGGTAAAGCAACTGACTTCAATATCTCTGCGCGTCAGATGTTGGAAACCTACTTCCCGAAAATCCGTTTTGTCGCATTGCCTGAACTGGCTACCGCAACTGGCGGCATTTCCATTTTGCTTGTCGCTCCGACAATCGAAGGACTGCCGACCGCTCAAATCGGATTTAGCGAAAAATTCCGTGCTATGCGCTTAATTCCGGAAAGCTCCAGTTTTCATCAAAAATTTGTCGGTTCTTCTTACGGCACTATCATTTATAGACCGTTTGCAATCGGCAAAATGACAGGCGTTTAATTTACACTAAATACAAAAAAGGAGTGCTGCTACATGGCTAGACCAAAAAAAGTAAAACAAGATGAAGTTGTAACAATCGTTGATGATAAGAATACAGAAGCCTTACTGCCGCAGGAAGTCGAGCCGACAGGGGTAGAAGTGATTGAGGAAGAAAAGCCCGTTACTTATGACCCCAACGAAAGCGACGAAGTCAGCGAGGTAGAGGAAAAGGAAGTTGAAAAAGTTAACGCCAAACAACCTGTTCAAGCTTCCCCGACCAAACAAGCTGACACTGTTACGGTATGCTGCAATTCTTATCAAGACGTGATTTTTGCTGTAAGACTGCCAAACGGTAGTCTTGCCGAGGTTAAATTTAACGGCAACAACAAACATCTTGCGGGGCTTGAAATGGGTAAAAACCCAATCGGCGGCGCGTTTGGTATGACATTCGGCGTTCCCTCTGATATGTGGGAATTGATTAAAAAACAGCATAAATCAGACCCTAGAATCATTAACGGTTTGATTTTTGCGTCAACCGGAGATACCCGCTTTACAAAAAGCGCAATCCACGAACGCAAAGAACTGCGTAACGGGAACGAGCCACTTGACCCGAAAAAGGTTATTGCTTCAACAACCCCTTTTAAGTAAGGGGGGCGTAAAAATGGCTGATGATAACAATATCGTTATATTCGACCCGGAAGAATTTAAAAAGCTGTATCCGCAGTTAGCGGGTGTAGATGATGTTGTCCTTGAAAATAATTTCAAGATAGCAACACTGGCTTTAAATAATTCCGTCAATTCAGCCGTGAAAGACCTTGACGAACGTAAAACGCTGCTTTACCTGCTCACTTGTCACATAAGCGAGTTACAGCAGCGTGGAGCGTTTGTTGTAGGCGTTTTGAGCGGCGCGACACAGGGCAAGGTATCAACAAGCTATACCCTACCAATGTCGCTTAACTGGTATAACCAGACACAATGCGGTATGCTTTTTTGGACACTCACGGCAAAGTACAGAGCAGGCGGGCGTTATTATGCGTTTAAAAGTCAAGCTTGTTACAGGTAACGGAACAGGGACATCCGGCAACTGGAAAAAGAAGTTGCGAAACCTAGTAAGGCAAACGCCGGAAGCACAGGCGGGCTTTACAGCGGACGCAACTTATCCAAGCGGGATAAATGTTGCTTATGTTGCCTATATCCAAAACAAGGGCATTGGTGGCGTTCCTGAACGCCCCTTTATGCAAAGGACTGTAGATGAACAACAAAACAAATGGAGCAAGCAACTTACTGCCCTGTTAAAAGGTAAGTCGGCGCAGAATGGCGCGCTTTTAAATGCTTACACTGCTGTATCAAAAGAAATGAAAGCGGATATACAGGATACTATTAAAAAATGGGAGTGGAACGACCCGCGCCCGAATAGCCCTGCCACTATCCGCATGAAACAGCGCAAAGCACAAAGCGGCAAAAACGCCGTAGCAACTGACCCTTACCGAGCTTTGATTGATACGTCTACCATGATAAATGCAGTCACAAATAACGTAAAAGTTAAATAAAGAGGGTGTAACAGATGAACGGAATTAATTTGCACATGGTGGTTAGAAGTGCTATAACTGCCATAAATCCTGACGAACAAGTTATCTTGTATCAGTCAGCCGGGCAAAAAAATATCAGCGGCATTGTTACACCGCTTTTTTTTAGCCCTGCAACTGTAAACGTGCAGTTTCAGCCAAACGAAGCGAATCGTTTGCAACACCTCGAAAACGTCAACAGCACGGCGCATACAGAACAGATATTCCTTGCCAGCGATAACAATAGACCTATTGAGGGCATTGCACGAGTTCCAATCTTACGCACAGGCGACTATATCGAGCGCAAGCCCGGTGAATTTTGGAAAATCACAGCAATGTTTGAGGACTGGTCTAATGTTGGCTGGGCTAACTGTGAAGTAACTTTGCAAGTGCCGCCGTATCCCGACTTTACCAATCAGCCTGATGACGAAGGAAACAACCTTACAAGCGTCGGAAGAAAGGCGGTGAAGTAATTGGAGCATGGAGAAATTAACGTAGCTGTAGAAGCCTATTTGCGGGCTTATATGCAACCGCCGTTAACTGCTGAACAAATTTATTTAGGGCAGCAGAACAACTCGGCACTGCCAAAGACACGGGAACACGTAGTGTTTTTTCTTGCCAGTACCCGCCGAATCGGTACGAACGTCGGGGAACAGATTGTAACGGAAGCAGGAACGACGGAAACACGTTCTTACCGTGAATATGTCGTTAACGTCGATTTTTGTGACGCCGATTATCAACGAGCATTGCAGCGGGCTGAATATTTTGAAACGCTGGGGCGTTCTGATATTGCGGTTGACTTTTTCAAAAAGAACTACAATATAGCTTTATTGTACTGCGAAAATATGCAGTTTTTACCATATACTGATGACACAAATCAATATATCAACAGATACCGCTTGCCGCTTCATTTAGCGTTTTGGACGGTATACGAATACCAGACAGAATACTTTGATAAAATCGCGATAACGCGGCTGGAAAATGTTGATGTACATCATAAACCAGAAAAAGGGGGTTTATAAAAAAATGGCAATACCTATTTCAAAAATCGTTGAAATTAACCCGCGCGTTATTAAAGCGGGTAGCCAAGAGCTTGAAATTGCTGGCTTGTATTTAAGCGAAAACGAATTAACACCATTCCCGACGCTTAAAGCATATGCAAGCAAAGACGCTGTAGGCGAATACTACGGGCTGGACAGCGTAGAATATCTTGCGGCTAGTCATTACTTCCAATCTTACGATAATAGTTTTAAAAAGCCTAATATTCTTTATTTTGCAAAAAGGGTATCTAAGGCAATCGCAGGAAAGCTGTTCGGCGCAGAAGCGTTATCACTGACCAGCCTTAAAAAAATCACTGCTGGCGGCTTTACTATCTCCGTAGACGGCAGCCCTATCACTGTTACCGGATTAGATTTTAGCGCAGCTACAACGCCAAGCGACGTAGCCGCAGCAATCGCTGCTAAAGTTACAGGAACGACCGTTGTTTATAACAGCAACAGTGAAAGCTTTACCATTACCAGCAAAACAACAGGCGCAGACAGCGCAGTATCAGTAGCTACAGACGGCTTGACTATTAAAGACCTCGGCACTGATACCGCAACAGCGTTAGGCTTGACCGCCGCAAGCGGCGCGCTAGTATCCGACGGCAGCGACGCTTTGACGCCTGCCGCTAATATGCAATCTGTTGTAAATCAATCGACTAACTGGGTAAGCTTTACCACACTGAAAGAAGCTACAGATGTAGAAATTCGGCAGTTTGCAGAATGGAACAATAATACTCCGATTGAATTCCTGTACGTTCCGTGGCAATCTTCTAACGCCCTGAAAACCAGCGGCGAGGGAACTCTTGTAACCACGCTGAAAAATGCGAACTACGAAGGATTTTGCATGAACTATGCGCCTGACGTATACACTGCTACGCTTGTCATGGCTACAGCAGCTTCTATTGACTGGAACAGGGCGAACAGTGTTGTAAGTTATGCGTTCCGTAAGCAAACAGGACTTGCGGCGTCTGTAACGGACGACGACAGCGCAACAGCGTTGCTGGCTAACAACGTTAACTTCTATGGACGTTACGCCGCCCGCAGCACTGATTTTTCGTTCTATTATGACGCAAAAATGTTTAGCGGCAACTACGGATTCGTTGATACGTATATCAACATGATATGGCTTAAAAATGTTATGCAAATCTCACTTGCAAACGGCTTGACGTCAATCGGTAGGACACCTTATAACGAGATTGGGTACACGCAAATTCGTGCATGGCTGAACGACCCAATTACTAGGGCGTTGAATAACGGCGTTATTGATACAGGCGTCGAATTAAGTGAAAGCCAAAAAGCACAGCTTTATGCGGAAGCAGGGGAAGATATCTCTACAGAACTTTACACTAATGGCTATTATATTCAGGTATTAGACCCGGGCGCAGCCGCAAGGGTTAACCGTGATAGCCCGATTATAAATGTTTGGTACACGTATGGCGGCAGCGTTAACAGATTAGTCGTTCCGCTGACCGTAGTGTTATAAAAAGGGGGTGTGCTATAAATGGATATTACATCAGCAAATGCAAAATGTTTCTTAACGATTGAAGAACTGTTCCCGGCAGGTGTTCTGTTGCAAAACTACGCTACCGACCAAGCTGTAGATCAAGACGAGCGACAAATCAGTATCGTTCGTATGGGCGTTGACGGACATATGGCGGCAGGCTGGACACCGCAACCGCATATTATACACTTTACCTTTGAAGCAAATAGCCCGTCTTTAACTTATATCAGGGCGTTGGCTAAATACATGGAAACACAGAAAAAAATCGTTCGGCTAGGTTTATCAATAAACATTCCGAGCATTTCAACTTCGTTCATGTTCTCGAATGGCGTATTAACTAACGCTAAAGACTTCCCAGCACTTAAACAGGTGCTTGACCCCGTTACAGCAGCGTTTGCTTTTGAAACGAGAAGCTAATATAATATAGTTAACTAATAGGCGATATTCACAGTATCGCCTATTCTTATAAAAGGAGTGAGCAAAAAATGGCTAGAAAAGAAATCATATTTACGCTACAAGACGCCGAAAGAACGTTGAAATTTAAGGCTAGACAAATGCCCGCAACGAAACTCGAGATGTTTATCATTAAACTTGCAGCCGTGGCACTTCACGGCGGAATTGCAAATTCATTCAACGGACTGCCGGAAGGGAAAGGCATTTCCGAGATTAACTGGCGTGATGTTAACATTGATGAAGTTTTTAAATCTTTAGGAAATGTTAACGTGGAAGAAGTCGCCGAGCTAGGCAACGAGCTGCTTAAATGCTGTTCGCTAATCACTTCCGACGGTGTAGAGCAAGAATTAATGCCGGAAACAATAGACGCAGTTATTGAGGAAGTAGGTAGCCTATGGACGTTGAAAAAGAAAGCCTTTGAGGTGAATTTTTCTAGTTTTCTAAAAGGCGGCAAGTCAAACGAAACGCCCGACTTGTCGCCGAGCAGCAGCGGTATTCATTTCTCGAAAAAACAGTAAATGTCACGCCCTCTGTTGCTAACGTAGTCGCCGCAAGACTTGCCACACTGCATGAACTTCAAACAATTTACAGCTATGATGATTTATTAGATATGTGCGAGATTTTGGCTAACAAAAATACTAATGACTTTTTGTTGGCTGAATATATGCGAAAAAACACGAAAGGGGGTTAAAAAATGGCTACAGTTATTGATAGTTTTATGATAACTCTAGGGCTAGACCCCACAGACTTTAACAAAGGAATAGACGAAGCCGACAAAAAAACAGAAAGCTTTGCTTCAAAGCTAACGAAAAAAGGAACAGCAGCCGCCGCCGCTTTCCTTTCGTTTGGTACAATTATAGCGCAAGTTAAAAGTCTTGCCGCAGGAGCTGACGCCGTCGGTAAAGTTGCAGACCGTATAGGCGCAAGTGCGCCGGATTTATACGCATGGGGCAACGCGGCAGAACTATCAGGCGGCAGCGTCAGGGGATTGTTTAACAGCGTCGAAGGACTAAATAAACAGTTAGCCCGTATCGCTGTTACAGGTAAAAGCCGTATACTGCCATTCTTCGAGCAACTGGGCGTTGCAGTAGTAGACGACAGCGGAAAAGTCCGCAATGTATTTGACGTTTTGCGAGATTTAGCCGGAGCTGTTGAAGGTATGAGCAAGCTTGAAAGTCAAGGTATCCTTTCATCTTTACAGCTTGACGAGGGTACGATAGGACTTCTGCAAGGCGGACGGCAAGCGTTAGATGATCTGATAAAACGTCAAAAGGATTTAGGTTATTTCACCAAAGAAGATACTGTTATAGCCGCCAAATTTAATGACAGCATTACAGAATTAAGCCGTTCTTTTAGATTCGTATTTTTGCCGATTCTGCGGTTTGCTGCTCCTACACTGACCCAATTCGCCCTAGCGTTAACGGATGTATTCGCCTATATGCAGAAGCATGGCGATATATTAACAATGGCGTTATACGCTATTGTAGCCGTTGTTACGGGCTTATTACTGCCTGCCCTATGGAGTTTATTCACCGCCATACTAGCTAATCCTATAACGTGGGTTATAATGCTTATAGCAGCGTTTCTATTAGTCCTAGAAGATTTATGGGTATACGCCAACGGCGGCAAGAGTGCCTTTGAGGATTTATGGAAAATGTTAGGAACAGGTGATGAAGTCCTTGCGGCACTACAAACGGCGTGGGATTACTTGAAACAGGCAGCCCAAATAGCATGGGAGATATTGAAACAAATCTTATTATTCGCCTTAATGGGCTTTTATAAAATCGTAACAGCAATGGCGTTACTTGTTACAGCAGGCGGCGCAGCATTTAAAGCCATAGCAGGTTTTATTAATGATTACTTGATATCCCCGCTTGAATCAGCGTGGGAATGGATAGGGAAAATTCTAGATAAAATCCCTTCGTTAAGCAGCATAAAAGCTACCATTTCTGAACGTTGGGAACAAGCTAATACTCCGATACCGTCCTTGCAGGCTATTGCAGCAGGCGGCGGGAACAGCAATACCAATCAAGAAATCAATGTTGGGAAAATTGATATCCATACCGCAGCAACGGACGCAAGCGGCATAGCTGCCGACATGGGTGGAGCAATCAGCGAGAAATCAGGGCTATTCTTTACGAATGCAAGCGGCATTAAATAAGGGGGCTTTAAAATGGCGAAATTATGGAATTGGAGCGGTAAAGAGTGGCAGAACTGGTTACTTGCCAACAGCGCAGGTACAGCACTAGCCACATTTACGACCTATCTAGGCAGCACAGTAAAAGCGGAAGCTAATATTACATACGATTACCTAGAACAAGGTAGCTTTGCTGCCTACAATAAAACTACTGCCCCTATGGATATCACAGTAACGCTTGCTAAAGACGGAACGCCGGGAGAACTTCAACAGGCTGTAGCGGTGCTGGAACGTCTGCGGACAACAACGGAATTAATATCATTTGTAACCCCGCTTAAAGAACACCAAAACATGACGCTAGATAAATATGATTATGCTTTTAACGAGGGGCAGGCATTAACGACCCTTGTAGTAAACATTCATCTTGTCGAGATTCGGCAGCAGAAAAGCCAGTATACAAATGTTGATGTGCAGCCGATAACATCCGACGACGCCGCCAGCGCGTCAGACGCTTCAACCGTAGACAGGGGCAACACTAATCCTAGCGACGGGGACGATTCCGAAAACAGTAGTGTAGCATACGATATAAAAAAGGTTTTGGGATTGTAGGGGGACATTATGACTTATAAAACGATACCATTAAACGCTATACCTAATCAGCAATTCACGGTAACGCTTGACGGTCAAATCTGCCAAATTCGCTTATACTGGCGTTATGACAACCTATATTGTGATTTAAGCGTACAGGATGAAGTGATATGTACAGGCGCGCTGTGTGTAACTAATGAGTTGATCTTACAGCAGCCTAAATTGAATTTCAGCGGAAATCTGCTATTTGTGGACAAAGAAGGACACGGAGCGCAGCCGGACTATAAAGAGCTAGGAACACGTTTTGTCTTGTGCTTCGTGCAGGAAAGCGAGATGTAGCATGAGTTTTTCAATAAAAGCCCTTAGAGCGACTATAACGCTTCGTAGCGGGACTTTTCCGAATACGAATAGCAATACTATCATTATCGAAAATCACCGCATTAAAGCGACGATTTCAAAGCCGGGCGGCGAGGACAAGAACACTTTAACCGCCAGTATATACGGTTTACCTTTAAGCGTCATGGAAACAGCAAGCACGTTAGCATTTTACCCACAGCAGTCAGAAAAGAACTTTATTCGTCTTGAAGCTGGCGACGATACGGGTATAGTCGGGACAGTCTTTGAAGGTGAGTTTACACTGGCAGCCGCCAACTTTAGCGGTGCGCCAGAGATATCTTTTGATATCAAAGCAGCGGCGGGTATTTATCCTGCGCTACTGGCAACGCCGCCAATCGCAGTACAAGGCACTACCGACGCCGCGAAACTGTTCGAGCAATTCGCGACAGAAGCGGGATACACCTTTATCAACGAGGGCGTTTCGGCGAGTGTCAGAAACACAACCTTTACAGGCAGCCCAATAGAAAAAATGCACAAGCTAGCAAAGCAACTAGGCATTGACTTGTATATTGACGATAGTAAAGTAGTGATAACTCCGAAAAACGGAGCGCGCAGCGGTAATGCTGTGTTGATAAAGGTAGGAACTGGTTTAATTGGCTACCCGTCTTTCACGCAGGACGGCATAGAGTTTAAATGCGAATTTGACCCTACTATCACACTAGGCGGGTTAGTAAAGCTGGAAAGCGTTGTTCCGCGAGCTACAGGCGTATGGAAAGTTACAAGCTTGACGCATAACCTAGAATGCTTTAACGCACAGGCAGCGGGAGCGTGGGACAGCGTAGTCAAAGCCGTTTACGTACAGGAGAGCTGATATGGATACTTTGAAAAAATCTCAAATAGTGGCGCCAACTGTTGAAAGCACTCGTTCGCCTTTCACTGGTAACAGTCAGGGCAACGAAATGGCGTATTTTGTCGAAAACTTTTTGAATGGCAGGGTAAATACGGCGTTGCCGTGCAAAGTCCAAGCTGTTTACAGCGACGGAATAAGCCCCACAGGGCGAGTTGATGTACTGCCCTTAATAGTTGCCCTAGACGCCAAAAACAACGCCATAAATCCAGCCCCGCTTTATAATTTACCCTATTGCAGAATACAGGGCGGCGCAGCGGCATTAGTTTGCGACCCTGTACCGGGTGATATTGGACTTGCGGTATTCTGTCAGCGGGACGTATCCAACGTTGTTAACGGGACGGCTGAACCAGTCCAGCCCGGAAGCTTCCGAAACTTTGATATTTCAGACGGCTTTTTTATTGGTGGATTTTTAAACCAGCAGCCGACCTGCTACATTCAGATTCTACCTGACGGCAATGTTATCGTCACAGCCCCGCAGCACGTCACAGTTAACACCAGTCAGACGACCATTAACAGTAACACTACCATAAATGGCAATCTGACCGTTACAGGTAACACAACCGTGCAGCAGCGGCTTGATGTTATCGACAATGCGACAATCAAAGGTATTAGCTTTGCCGACCACGTTCACGGAAATGTAGAAGCTGGAAACAGCAATACTGGCACACCTAAATAAAGCAAAACATCAAAAATGGGTAAATTTGATATCTCAAAAAAAGAGATAGCAAAAAACGCTGTTTTTGACATTTAAACTACATAAATAATTTAGCGATAAAATACCGTATTTTACCGCATTTATACCAGCAAATTTAGCATACAAACTAAGAGAGGTTTTGAAATGGAAAACGGGAAAATTAAGTGCAATCTATGCAATGAAGAATATTCAGCGGACGCCTGCAAAAGCTTTACTTACGGGCGGCTTGATGTAAATATTTGCCCGACATGTTTGGTTTGGTCATCACACGAATGGGCAGTTATGGCGAGAAAAACGCTGCGACAAAAGAAAGGCAGGCGTTGACGTGGAAGCGATATTTATGGGTGCGATAACGTGGGCTATCATTGGTATTTGCTATATGATTTATTCTGAATTTTAAGGAAGTGATAAAATGTTTAATAGAAGATTACTTCAAGCCACATCAGGGGGGATATTCCTATTCCCGTTGATGTTCCTACCGCCTGTTTTGTTCCGTCACGAAATCAATATAACGCTCAAAATCATGTGGAATATATGCCGACATTTACCATTCCCGAAAATGTGACGCGATTAGGGTTATACTGGTATCCGCGTAGTACAATGAATGCCAAAAATAGCCGACTATTTCGGCAAGTTGTTGCCGTGGCAGCAGGACAGCAATATAGAGTTGATTACTTTAATTGGGCTGACCTTGCTAGTAACGCACGCGGGACATTACGGCTAACCAATGTAAATAACGGAAAGTATTTAGATACAGCGAACGAATTAGTTTATTTTAATGATGATATTCTTCGAGCTGCCGTTAGTTCTGGTTTATTTATGTTTCCCTGCAACGTATTGTATTGCGGATATAATAGAGAGATTGAAAAGTTGCCTATAACAGCAAGTATAGCGTGATAGGAGGATAACTATGTTCAACAGGCGTTTATTAATAGATTCGGGGGGGAGCAGCAAACTTATTCTGTGCTTGAAATCCATGTAGACACGCCCGACGGCGGTCACGTTCGGTCAGCAAGAGTGGAGCTGACTTACAACGGTGAAAGCAATTTAGCTAATACTGATAATAAAGGAATAGCCGTTTTCTATGGAGTGCCGACAGGAACAGAAATATCTTATACGATAACGGCGGCAGGATATAATGCGGCTACAGGGAAATGGATTATTCCCACAGACGTCGAATATGAAACAGAGTATGTTGTTTTATCCCCCCTCGTTAACTATGATTTTAAATTAACTATAGGGCAAAACTACGACGTCGAAATGGGTTTTTATCAATCGGGATTTTTTAAAAATGATTTTGGCGGGATAAGCCCGGCTCAATTTATGCAGCACACAATAGAAAAAGTTGGAATAGACGCGATAATGGATACAATGACAGGTATATATACGACAAACACGTTAACAGTAGCGTTAACAGGAGATACCCGGAGTTCTATAAGTCAAATAACAATCTATGTGGCTGATTCTATGTATACGCTTAATACCGTTATTTATAATGGTGGTGTTACCTATTATTCCCTCGAAATGCTTGAGGATACTACGGTAATAGATTACTTTGACAGAAGGAACGGGCAAACAGTAGATATTCAATTAATAGACCAATAAAAAAGGTGGTACGAATATGTTTAATAGACGTTTACTAGTATATCCGGGGGGGGACATCTGAACCCCCGCTGCCAACAAAGGAAACTGTATTGTGGAAGGGTAGCACTACAAATCCTTTTACTATCACTATCCCAGCAGGTGTGAAAGTTTTAAAAATCACAACAGAAAATACCTATGTAAATGAGTTTGTTGACCCTAATCTGCCTAGATATATTGGTGTAACAGGCGGCAAAACTTATAATATGCGTTGGGCTACTGTAGAAGAAGGAAATATACCCGAACCTGAATATTGGGGGGTACAAGTACACAGGTATAATAGTTCTTCTGGTTTTAAGCAATGGGTAAGTTCAAATGCAGGAGATGCAGTAGAGGGTGCAAGTACTACGAATATTCAGATTATAATGTCCTACTCTGCAAGCATAAACGGCGTAACTCCAAACGTTTTAGATTATTAAGAAAAAACAAAGTGAAGTGAATTGACATGAATAAAGCAGAAAAGGCGAAAGCCTACCGTGAGGAATTGAAAGCGGAAGGATACTGCCCAAGATGTTATAAGCGTAAAGCTGTAGCAGGCAAGCTGCATTGTAAAGAGTGCGAAAAGTATTATTATGCCTACTATCACGCACACAAGGCGCAGCGGCTTGAATATGCAAAGCAGCGGCGGGAAAAACTCAAAGCTGCCGGGCTATGCACTCAATGCGGGAAAAGGCAGCAGGAAAAAGGGCTTCTGTGCATAGAATGTTATAAAAAACTACCCCATTAATACCAGTAAGCAGGGCAAACGCCCTGCTTTTTATTTTGCGATTTTTTTAAAAAAAGACTTGACAACAAAACGAGGGGGGGCTATAATATAAGCAAGAGGTAAGAAAAAATCAAAAAAATAAATAGGAGTTGAAACATATGAATAGACCCTTAATGAAAGAGGTGATAAAGTGAAGTTTGAAAAACCAACACTGAAAGAATGGAACGCTGCCGAGAAATTAGCTGACCCGGTAGCGTTTAAAACATGGGTCAGAAGGCTGGTACGCAGGGACAAGAGGTATTTAAAAGAAGTTGCAGCAGAAATGAATATCAATGAAACAGGCTTACACGACCGTTTCAAAAGGGGATTTGTAAACATTAACGATTTAATAAAGCTGCTGGATAGCCTAGATATGGATTTAATCATCAGAGATAGAAGGTATAACAGATGAAAAACTTGAAAGCGTACAAAGTTATGTGACACATCAAAGGAGTTGAAGTTGTGAGTTTTTATTATATTGAAATCGAAACAAAAGGGTATTACATGGGCGAAATAGTTAAACAAAACAGCAAGCTTAAACCGCGGTGTTGCTTATTGAGAGGAAAAAGTTGTAAATATAGCAGTGATATAGAAGCTGCAAAAGCAGCCGAGAGCAGATAAAAGCAGAGAACAGAGCTTTAAAAATAATTCAAAACATTAATCAAATAAGAAGCATAACTAACGTTACCGAAACGCGAAACTTGAAAAATAACGTGATAAAAGTTATTATTAGATTAACAAATGGTGAAAAAATCATCATAGATAATCCAAGCAAACTTTTGCAAAACAAAATAAATGAAATATTTAAAGGTGATAACATGGAAAATTCTAATCAGATTGAAGCCCCGGTAAAATTCGGAATTTTAGAAGAAGAAAAAGTTTCCCGCAAATTTTACCCCGTAAAAAATGCCCCTGCCGATACAGTGCTGCCGAAAAGGAAAACAGCAAAAAGCGCAGGTTATGACTTCGTGCTACCCTGTGATGTGCGCTTAAATCCCCGCAGCGTATCGGCTATTATTCCCACCAACGTTAAAGCGTTTATGCCTGATGATGAAGTATTAATGCTATATATCCGCAGCTCAATAGGCATTAAACAGCATGTAACACTAGCGAATGGGACAGGAATTATTGACGCCGATTATTTTTCCAATCCCGACAACGACGGCAATATAGGCATTTGCTTGCAAAATAATAGTGATGAAATCGTGAGCTTTAAAAAAGGCGAACGAATTATGCAAGGCATTTTTGTAAAATATGCCGTATGTGATAGCGACGATACAAACGAAGTGCGCAAGGGCGGTTTTGGGTCAACAGGAAAAGAATGACGCACATATTTGCCTTATAATCGCTTCAAAATACTTTTAGGACAATTACTATATACAAGCAAAAATAAAACGCTGTAACCTAAACAGCGTTCAAGAGAGGGGGTATATCATGGATAAGTTTTTTAGTGTTCTAAAAGAAAACGGCTTAATTATGAATTTCGTCTTTTTCTGCGTTGTTTTTTTAATTATCGGCGCAGAATTGGGGCGAATGACGAAGTAAAAAAACACCCTGCTTTTTAGCAGGGTGTTTTTTTGTTTAAAAAGGATTGCGAGAAGGGGCAGCTTCTGCATATTTAATTATAGCAACAAGGCGCAAAAGAAGCAACCTTTTATGATTGCTTCTTTTATTTTAATTCAACAGGAGAGCTGACGCCACATAAATATTATAGCATAAAAAACAGAAAAAGCAAAGCGTTAACTTTGCTTTTGTCTGCTGCTTTTTTAACTTGTTTTGCGTCACATGATAAAAAGGCGGTTTAATTTTGTACCATATTTATTATAGCGCATATATGGTATAATGTAAACAAAAATAAAAAAAAGCCCCGCAGGGCTTTTTTACTACCAGCTTTATCGTTGGGGAGATAAACCTGATATGTACCGGATTTATTTTATCATATAAAACAGAAAAACGCAAATGTGCGTTGCATTTGCGCTTCTGTGACCCTTTTAGTTACCAGCAATCACCGCTGACTGTGAATGTCTACATTATAGCAGCAGGACGCAAAAAAAGCAACCGTTGCCGATCGCTAATTTTGCAGAGGTTTGTTGAATGAAAAAAATATAAGGGCTTACGACTATGCTACGCTAAAATTATAACATAGTTAAATAAAAAATAAAAGGGGGCTTATTTATGGCGCAATTAAGCATTTATAACGGCAGTGTTACATCCGGCGGAACAGACGGAACACTAATCACTACAAGCGATATCTTGAAGTACACAAATAAAAAAGGGGAGCTTGGACACATTGTAGCCTATGCGCTGCGGGCGGCGTTAACGACTAATGTTTATAACGTTTCGCTTTCTGTTATCGGCAGCAACCCTGAATGGTTACAGTTATCTAAAGACGGGAACACGTGGGGTCAAAAGTTAGAATTCGCGAATATCGGCGATACAAACACATTGTTTTATGTGCGGTCGAATATTCCGGAAGGGGCAGAGTTCGGACAAACCGTATTAAACAGATTTTTGCTGAAATATATTGAAACAGTATTAACAGAGGGGTAGATTTTAATGATTATAATAAAGTGCGAGGATGAACTGTTGATGTTAAGCGGAAACGCTTATATTAAGGCTATAAAAATAGATATTCCTGACAACGATAAAGAATTAACAGGCAAGCTAGATATATACTGCCAAGAATTTAGAAAAACGGCATTAAGTATAACTTACGACAAAAAAGTCGTAGAAAAGCTGTTAAATGAATGTATGACAGCGATAGAAGCAGAAATGTCTTGCGCACCTGACTGCAACACAAATATATTTATTGATTTAAAAAACATTATTGATTGTGCGATAAAAAAGGTAGAAAGAGGGCTAGAAAATGATTAGATTCTATATAGACGGGACAACAGGGCAAAAAGACGGTACAGAAGTTACATCAATAAATCCTATCACAGCTACAGGGCTTTTCCCGTCGGGTAGCACGGCAGCAAGCAAAAGCGTTAAGGTATATATCAGAGCAGACGCGGGAGAAAGTTATAGACAGGTTTTAGTTGGAGTTAATGCCGATAAATTTACTAAATGCCGTATAACTTCATTCAACAACTCAACTACGCAAACGATAGGTTTAACAGGGGGGTATTTTGAAACCGTATTAAAAACAGTTTCGGATGTCAATCAAGAATTAACCTTTACTTTTTACGCAACAGCAAGTGACGGGGCTACTGTAGATACGTCTATAAAAATCTATGCTTATGTTATAGATTTGCGAAAAACAATCGAATAGGAAGGGAGTTCGAACAATGGCTAATCATTTACATTGGTACACTGGCGGCACTATAGGAGCAGCGGACGGTGAAGAAGTCGACATAAGCAGTCCTTTTAGTTTAGGCACTGTAAATACATTTACAGATATCATCTCGTACCCAACCTCAACAGTAGGTGTTGCGAATTTTTGCCCTTTAATCGGATTCCCGTTATATTTAAGAACAGAGGCAGGCTTTGAAATATCTAGCGGAACATTAACAGCGGGGTATCAGTCCCATACGATTATTATATCCGCGATAGGAACACAGCAAAGCCAAGTTAGACCAGTATTGTTTCAAGATAAAACAGCACTCTTGCAGGCTTTAGACGGAAGTAATATATACGCTGCGATATCGCCAAACAATCCTCTTGCTATAAATTCTACAAATAAAATAACCTCTGTAAATAGCTGTTTGTTTTTTATTGTAGCAATAAAGCCCGGCGCACAAGTAGGCGATTTATACCCGCAGAATTTATTAAATTTTAGCTTTACTGAAACGGAGTTGACAAGCTAATGTTTAACCGCAGATTGTTGATTGCAAATTCGGGGGGGGACATACCCGCTGTAGTAACTATAAATTTTTATCTGAAATGCCCTGATTATCAGCCGGGAATTATAGACCTGCCTGTAACTTTTAAGATATCAGATTTTAAAACAGAAGAATTAACTTACTATGCAAAAGTAAATTCTACCGTTGGCGTTCCTGTGAATTTGTATGCGGAAAAAACGGTATATGAAATAACAGTGCAAGATGATAGGTTTTTGCCAATATTAGAAGATACTGTTTTTCATGCGAATGCAGATTACTTAATATTACTTGATTTAATTTAAATATCAAAAGTTAAGGTGTGATAAAATGGATATAGATAGAATTTGCTGCCGCTGCAATAAGCCTTTGCTTACTGGTTACTACTACTTTAATAACAAATTCGGTATATGTATAGATTGCATTACTAAATTATCCGTTTTAGAAATCCGAAACGAAAACCAGTTACATATCAAAGAGGTTGAAGCTGCGCTAAAAAAGGGGAATTGCTAAAATGATACATCAATGTACTTCGTGCGGTAAGATAAAGCCTATTGAGTGGGCTTTTGAAATGCCCGCATATCATAAGACTTATTATATATGTAAAGAATGCTTGCCTAAAATATACGAAAGAATGAATAAGAAGTCACAAAAAAACTCTAAAACACAAGAAACCAGTTATTTTAGAAAAAGTTAGGGGGTGTAAACATGGCAGAAGTTGTTGAATTAAAAGCGTTTGTTACGTCCAGCCCAAACGAAGCGGATTTTTCGTCAGCAGCGCAAAACAGAGCAGACGAAGCATATCCGACTATAAAAGGTTATGTTACGTCTAAATCTGATGAAAGCAGCTATATCAAAGGTGAAACAATGCGCGTTGTGGGAGTTAACTTACAACCTATAACGCAGATATACACGTTTGAACCACTTACAGGCTCAATAGATATTGATAATACGTATCAGATTGAAGTTAAAGCTAAAGATAAACCGAAACCGCCAAAGCCGCCCAATATCCAAGAACCTATTTACGTCACAGGTAAATATGGAATTGAAATGAACCCGTATTTTACGCCCGGTGATATAGGGCGTACGCTATACCTTAATGACAAGTGGGATATATTTAGTGACGCAAGCGGACAGATAGCGTTAGTATCCGGCGCATATGCTATAGCACAGAATGCGGCGAACGCAGTCAGGCTGTTCAAAAACGACGCTTATTTAGCACAAACGCGCGGGATTCCACATTTTGAAATCGAGCTGGGCAAAGCCCCTGCGATTGCCGCCCCTATCCTGCGAACTCGCATACGTGAAACCGTTCTGAATGTGAACGGAGTAACAGGAGCAGAAGTTGACTTAACATTTGATGAAAGCGGGCGTGTCATGGGCGGTGAAGTGCAAGCGACAGTATTGGAAAGCGAAAACGTTCAAATTGATTTTTAAGGAGCGAAAACATGACTTACATTTTTTATCTAATATTAGATATCATGTTTACATTGATATGCTATGTAACTAATCCAGTTGTAATATTATTCTCAAACGAACACGGAGAACTTCCATATCCTCTGCGCTGGTGGCAGACTTACGATAATTGTATCGACATACCGCATACAATTAACAGCGGCGTTCCAAAGCTGTTTAGATATGACTTTGACAAGCATTATAAATACACTCCTGAATTCAAAAATAAATACGCCATGAAGCCGGGATACGTAGAGATATTAGACCCGAATTTTACCGTATGGGAAAAAATTCAGCGTTATTTTTGCCGTAACGTTTGGCTTTATAGAAACACTGCTTATGGCTTTTCTTATGAAGTTTGCGGACGTTACGTATTCGCCGATAAGGTAAAAACATACGTTGACTATAACTATGCTGAAAACGACAAATGCTATATCGCTGTCGTTAACGATAATCGAATATTTTTAAATAAAACATGGAGCATATTTTACACAAAAAAATATTGCAAATGGTTTTATCTGCGAATTTATTTAGGCTGGAAATTCAAGGGGACTGCGGGGCAATCTATGATCGCTTTTCATATCAATCCATTTAGATTAAACGATTAAGGGGGATTAACAATGATAACATTCAACCCGGATACGGGGCTTATATCAAGCGGAACGGCGGCGATACGGGCTAACCTTGTAACTCAATGGCAAAAAGCATTCGCGACAGACCCCGATAAGCCATTGCTTGACACAGCCCCCGAAACACCTGCGGGGCAGCTCATTGACGGACAGGCGGTATTAATTAACAGGAAAGATAGTGAGATTCTTTATCTTGCGAATATGTTCAATCCAAAAACCGCGCTTGGAATATGGCAGGACGCACTAGCAGGCATTTACTTCATTGAACGCCATATAGCCATAGCAACCCTTGTTACGGGCAACATCAAAGGCGCATACGGTACAGTTATACCCTATGGAGCTATAGTTCAAGACCAAAAGGGATACACATATACGAACGTCACAGTAACGACCATAGGAGAGGACGGAACAGCTACAGCTATTTTCCGCTGTAGCCAGCGTGGGGCGATTGAAATAGGCGTAGGGCAGCTTACGAAGATAGTTACCGTTGTTCCCGGCTGGGACAGCATAACAAATCTAGCCGCAGGCGTCACCGGACGAAACAGCGAAACGCAGGCAGAATTTGAGCAGCGCAGACGTGCCAGCGTAGCACAGAACGCCCACGGCATAGCGTCGGCGGTTGAGGGCGCACTAGCTAACCTTTCCGACGTAGTAGCCGTATCGGTTTTAGAAAACCGCGGTGACACGGACAAAGTGCTTTACGGCGTCACACTGCCCCCGCATAGTATTTACTGTAGCGTCTATGGCGGGAACATAGAGAGTATAGCCAAAACGATTCACGAAAAAATTGACGGCGGCTGTGGAATTTCGGGAAACACAAAAATCGCTTATGTAGATGAAAAAGGCAATGAATTCGTTTACTACATTGAGATACCGACAACAACAACATTCGCGCTGTCTGTAAAGATAAGGAAAACTTCGACGCTTCCGACCAATTACGAAGAACAAATTAAAAAAGTTGTTCTTCAAAACTTCAACGGCGAATTAAATAAATACGGACGCGCGAAAATGGCACAGACGATTTACGCAAGCCGCTTCTACGCCGATATAGTTGACGTTGGAGTAGATAACCTTGAAAATATTGAGATATCATACCCTAGCGGGTCAGAATGGACTGATAGCGTTGATATTCCAGCTAATCAGATACCAGTAATGAGCGAAAGCAATATCACGATTACTGTACTAGATTAAGGGGGGCTTAAATATGGACTTTAGGGGGCAAGAAGATGTGCGCGAGTGCGACAATATACGTGTTGAACTACAACCGTATATCCAAAGTCAATACGGTAGCAGCACAACTATTTATCAGATTTTAGATGATTTTCGCGCGAATATCGACCCTAGTAAAGATATGCTAGTTTTTTATGATAACATATTTAATATAGCGACGGCTAATGGCGTCGGGCTTGATACATGGGGCGAAATCCTTGTTATTGGCAGAACGATAACAGACCCTATTAACGGGAAAAAATTCACGTTAGAAGATGATGAATACCGCTCACTGCTTTACTATAAAGCGTTAGCTAACATCACCGACGCAAGCCTTGCAACGCTTAACTATATGCTGAACAAGCTTTTCCCGGAGCTGGGCGGCGTTGTATTCAACGTTATCGACGAAAAGCAAAGAGAGGACGGGACGTTTTACAATAACTATCCCATGCACGTTCGCTTCGTATTCACAATGTATTTAACAGATGTTCAGCTTGCCGTATTTAGGATAGGCGCGAATTTAATAGTAGGCGCAGGCGTAGGCTGGTCGCTGGTAATGATTGATATCGATAATACGTTTGGTTTTAACGGCAGCCTGCTTCAACCATTCAATAATGGCGTCTTTGACCCGTACCCCAATCTATAGAATAAAGAAAAAAGGAAGTGTTAAAATGGCTATACCAGTAGTTCAAGAACCATTGTATTTATTTGAAAGACCCTTTGCAAACGAAGGGACAAAAAACATCATTCCGGCAACGAATAACGAAACAACGGGATTAGCGTCACAGACGAACGGCTTCCCTGCTATAACGCAAGTCCCAATTAAGGCAGGAGGCATAGCCCCGACACGGGCGGACTTTAACGGTATTCTTTATATGTTGTCTGCTTTTGCCTACTGGCAGCAAAGCGGCGGTTTAATGACTTACAAGACGACTTTACAATATTCTGCAAACTGCCTAGTAAATCACAACAACAAGCTTTATATGTGCATTCTTGCTAATGGCGTAGATACGGCGGCAGGGCTAAAAACTCCGGGCATTGATACAACATACTGGCAAGAGCTTTTGCCATATATAGGCGGTATCACACCTGAACAAGTACAAGATAAAATAGACGTATCCATTGGAGAGATACCCAAACCTGTGGCAACACATTTCGGCAGTTATTCAAGTGTTTCATCAAATGGCACTGCTACAACAGACGGAATTATAACTGCAAAAAGTTATTGGAATACTGGGATTACTGGCTATGTAAACGGTTTAGAAGTAATGTATACCGCAGGTAGAGGGAAATACGGACAAGGAAACTGTTCAATATCTTTTCCAGTACCAAAAGGTGCTACCTATTTAGTGGATGGCGCGGAGTATGTGCGCTGGCTACCATTGATAAGCGATTAACAAAGGGGTGAAAAAATGGATATTAACAATATAGTCAACTCAACCCGTATAAGAAATGCTAGGTTATTAGATGATATAAAAAACAAGATATTAAACAGAGAATACTACAAATTCAAATATCTGCCGTTAGAGGGCGCACTGCCCGGGTTATATTTCCAACAGCAAACAGAGGACGCTATTAACGATATAGGCAACGTAGCATATGCAACGGAACAAGTCGCAGATGAAGCGTTAAAAATAGCACAACAGGCTTATAACATAGCTTTAGCAGCATTAGAAACGGCGAATAATGCACTTGTCGCGGCTCAAACAGCGCAACAAACCGCTGATACTGCATTGAATATTGCAAACAATGCTTTAAGCGTTGGAACATCTGCCGCTACAGCCGCAGCAGCAGCGCAAAAAGCCGCTGACGCAGCGCAAAAAGCCGCTGACGCAGCGCAAAAAGCCGCTGACGCTGCGCAAAATACTGCTGACGCAGCGCAAAAAGCCGCTAACAGCGCAGCTAATGACGCTACAAATGCGTTAACAAAAGCAGAGGACGCATTGACAAAAATCGAACAGTTAAGCGTCTTAAACTACTATAACAATTTGACAAAAGCGACAGATGTAAACACATTAGTTGATATTCATCGCTGGTATTTACAAGCTTCTAATAATCCTAACGCGCCCGAAACAAACCCGGGCTTTTTAAACGTTGATAACGATTATAATGACAGCGTATGTAAACAGCTATGGGTGAGCAAAACGACCGGAGCGATTTATAACCGTTTCGGGCAAATTGCAGAAAACAGTGACCCGGCTACTGTTAGTAGTTGGTCAGAATGGTATAAGCTGGCTACAAAAGCAGATATTGACGGAACTACTACAGACTTAACCAAAAAAATAACTACTGTGGCGAATAACCTTGCTACACATGAAGCTGACTTCAGTAATCCGCATAAAGTAACCGCCGAACAACTCGGATTAACAACGGTATATCAATATAAAGGCAGCGTTGCTACCTACGCCGATTTACCGACTACAGGGCAGAAAGTAGGCGACGTGTGGAACGTTGAAACGGCAGACCCCGACCACGGTATTAAAGCGGGGGACAATGTAGCATGGGACGGCGCACAATGGGATACTCTCGGCGGTAACCACGATTTAAGTGGATACGCTCAATTAAATTCAGCCAATACCTTTACAGCTTTAAATACTTTCAGAGCAAACATTGCTGTATCGAATGGGACAAAGGCAGGTAGCGGTGGCACTATAAGTTTGGGCATTTCTCCAGCAGATGAACCAGTACAAACGAGAATAAGTGCAGACAAATTAGGTGGATTATTTTATCACGCAAGCACAAAACAACCTCATGTATTTAGAGTTGGAACGAATAATAATGTGTTTGTCATACGTGCCGATAATATAAAAGTAGCTTTTTCTAGCAATAATAATCCCTTTGCAACGGTCACACATGATGGTGTTGCAAAATGGTTAGGTAATGCAAATACCGCTAAGAAGTTAGAAACCGCTCGCACAATAAACGGTGTGGCTTTCGACGGAACGAAAGATATTACCATTGAGGCAAGCGGCGGCGGTGATGTTACCGCCGCAGGAGATAACAACTTTACAGGAACGAACATATTTAATAAACCTATAACAGTGAGGGACGGCGCACTTGCTGGCATTGGTGGAACTATCACATTAGGCACGAAGCCTAATAGCGCAACAACGCAAGCAAAGATAAATTCTGCTACCACCGGAGCAATGTATTATACAGCTACAGAAGGACTGGCACACTTTTTCAATGTTGGCACAGCAGAAGTTGCCACAATAGGCGGCACTGCAACGACGGCTACACTTGACTTTTTAGCTAATAGTATTCTAAAGTATAGCACTTCAAGTGGTTTAAGAGTAGGTGGCGGCGGTACAAGCAAAATCATAGGTTTTTACCCCGAGGCAGCCGATAACACGGCAGGTATGCGGCTTTCAAATCAAGCAGAAGCCATTAGCACTGACTACAGTATATTTTCTTTACAGAATAATTCTGCTATCAGCTATACGAAAAATGCAGCCTTGCAAGTTGGAAACTTTAAGATATTAGAAGTTGACAGAAATAACAATAATGTAACTATAAAGGCAGACAGTAATGGGCAGATACTATTCACTCCTAACAATCTTGCAAGCAACACAAGCAGCATTGATAGCAATGGTAACTTTTATATATCACAGGGCTTAACGGTTGGCTCAACGTTAAATACTGGCACGTCTAACGGCGTTATTCGAGCTGGGAACAATGAAAGCTGCCTTTACTTTACAGGTACCGCGGAAAATACTTACTACGCAACGCCGAACACAGGGAACACCATTAACTATCAATCAGCAGCAAATTGCTATCTGATTAACTGTTCGATCAATAACCCGTCGAGCTTAAATATGAATTTTTCAAACATGAACTTCAAAGCGACCGTAGGAAGTGTGCCTTATATGTGTAAGACGTTAACCTTTTGGTTACCTGTGAGTGCTACTGTTCCGGCGGTAACTTGGACGTTCCCGACGGGTAGCGCAGTCTACTACCCGAAAGGTGTTGCGCCGACTTTAACGGCTAAGGCGAATAATATCATTAACGTTATAGCCGTAGTCGATGATACAGGCAGCTTTTCAATTCAGGTATGCGACACAGTAGTCCTGCCGTATAGCGGTTAAGAAAGGGGTTTGAAAATGGATAAAAAAACAGTATATAGATACCAAGGGACTGACTACACCAGTATTAACGCGTTGCGGCGAGCTATGCCGAATGTATCACTTCCAAACACATTAACAGATGAACAGTGTAGCGCGTTAAATATATTAAAATTAGAATTAAATTACAGTACGGATGAAGCCCGAGCTATACGCATTAGCCAGCTATACCAAGAATATCAGTCCGAATTAATAGCCCCCACAAAGTACGAGGTAAACGGTAAGACTTACTACATTGACAGGGACACAGACAACATTATTAAATTTAATTCGGCGCATGAAGTTGCAAAAATGAAAGGCGATAACCTTTTTAGGGCGAAAAATGAAGCGGGAGAATATGAGCTAGTAACGTTAACGATAGGCGACTTTGAAAGTATCTTGCTGAAATCAGCCTTGCTGCAACAATCTGCATACAAACGCTTCAAACAAGCGCGGGACGCCGTCAATAAATACAAACGTGCAGACAAAATTTTTTCAGTTGAATTTTGAAAAAAGTGTGTTATAATTTTAAAAACTTAATTAATCACAGAATAATCGCTACAGTTTACCAAGCTGACAGTCTTTCTGTTTTTGAATTTATTTTTCCTAACTTATAACCAAAAAGCAGAAAAGCAAAAAAGCAGGGCTTTTGCCCTGCTTTTTTATCTTGCAATTAAAAAAAAGACTTGACAATAGGATAAAGGGGGGCTATAATATAGACAAGAGGTAAGGGAAAATAAAGGGGCAATGAAAAATAAAAAAATCTTATCAAGTGTTAAAATGGACTGCGGAAGTTAGAGAAAAAGAATTGCAATGTTTAGAAGAAGTAGAATTACTCGATAACCATGACCCCGCTGTAGAATTTGAAAGCGATTCCGAAAGCGAAGCATATGACTTTTTAGAAAAAGAAAGCGGATTTACTTATGTGGTAGCTGATCGTGAACGGTGTTATAAATATCATCCGGTAGTGCCTGATGTAGTACCAAAACGGTCAGCATGTCGTCAAGGTGATTTAGCTAAAGTTTAAAGGAGCGGTAACTATGAAAAAGTATGAGTTGACAGCAGAGTTTATAGAACAATGGGGCAAGAAATTATTTAGGATTAAGGCTTTAATTAGCTTTGGAAGTGTTGAAGCTGGTGAACTTGGTGGATATGTGGAAAAAGAAGATAACTTAGCGCAAGATGGCGACGCTTGGGTGTGCGACGGCGCTTGGGTGTACGGCGAGGCTAAGGTGTACGGCGAGGCTAAGGTGTACGGCGAGGCTAAGGTGTGCGGCAACGCTAGGGTGTGCGGCAATGCTGAGGTGTACGGCAACGCTTGGGTGTACGACGGCGCTTGGGTGTACGGCGAGGCTAAGGTGTACGGCGAGG
>OOAM01000301.1_pt1 | contig 51769 bp, 60 predicted proteins | sample 1671131 | NCBI WGS metagenome assembly OOAM01 (sample SAMN06348125, study PRJEB24527) | human gut metagenome | biome: human gut; feature: ankylosing spondylitis patient; material: feces | host: Homo sapiens | place: China | collected 2015-10 | reverse complement strand
GAACACCAATCAGAATGAAATCTACCATTAGTATCTGTATTTTTAAATAAACGATTGCCTTCTTCATCAAAAGAACCTTTGGCTTCTTCATATTCATCTATATTTTGTGCAAAATCATCTATATAAATAAAATCATTACCAGTATTGTATGGAGGATCAATATATATCATTTTTACCTTATTAAAATAACTATTTTGCAACAATTTGAGTACTTCAAGATTGTCCCCTTCAATATAGAGATTTTCTGTATTATCCCAATCCTTACTTTCCTCTATACATGGGCGTAGAGTCTTATTTGTAGTCGTATTTGCTTCCACTCTTGAAGCATTTTTTCCTACCCAAGTAAATTCATAACGTTCTGTTGTACCCCCCCGATTATTTTATGTGAAAATTTTTGCATTAACCTATCTCTATCAACTATTTTCTGTATTTTACCATTTTCATCTCTAGCTTCTGTAATACAATCAGGAAATAAATTTCCTATATTTTCCACATTTTGAGCTACTATATCCATAGACTCCATTCTCATCTTCTCCATCTATTCATACCCCCATTTATTACATAAAATAAACTCTCTACCTCAACCTTATTCAGTTGAATATAGAGAGTTTCTCTCACATTTGACATAATTAACAGTAATTATATCATTTTTTTATTCAAAAATCTATTGTATTCCTTATTTGTCAATATGGTATCTATTTTTAATTATATCTTGACTTTCTCTTACAACATCAGTCTTAAGATAATCTGTATTATAACACTGTGTGATATTCAAAGCATATATCATACTATTAAGTATCTCTATCATCACCTGACTGTTTCTATCTGCTGTAGTAGCTCCAAGACGAATACGTGTAAACATATTTTCGTATCTGTCTTTTATCTTATCTACAATACAGTCAGCAAGAACATCTACATTGTCATTCTCTCTCTCCTGCATAATAATATAATCAATTGCCTGTGACTGAGAACGCAGGTTCTTTTCTTTCTTAACCTTGTCAATGTATTCTTTTGTACTCTGGTCTATTGTAATATTTAATCTCACTTTATTATTATCCATTAATTACACTTCCTCTCTTTTGTTATCTACATATTCGCTAAGTGTATCATTAACTTTCTTCAATACCTTTGTGTTATTGTCAATTATTACAGCCATTTCACGGACAAGCTCCGCATACTTCAAATCCAGCTTCTTCATCTCATCAAGTACAGCTAAATTCTCAAGGTATGTTCTTAAATATTCTTCACGACTAAGTCCCTGCTTTTTAGCTATCTCATTAAGCTTCATTACAACACCAGCATCAAGATTTCTCACTGTTACATTCATTATAACACCTCCAATAGTTTATACATCAATTATACATTAATTCACAAGCCTTAGCAATGAATTATACATAGAATATACATAAAACTTCTATATAATGAAATCAGAAAAATGTTTGGCTTTGCCAAACAAATCACGAAAGTGATTTCAATTTTTCCTTATGCTCTTTTTTTTTTAAAAATCTGAGATTTTTGAAAAAAAACTATTGATTTTTCTCTCCGCAGGTGCTATAGTAGCACCAAGGAAAAGAAATCAATATCCTTTACAGGTGCTACTAATAGCACCCACCTTATATTTGCGCTAATATAAAAGTAACTTATATTTTCAAGGTGCTATTAATAGCACCCACAATAACAGGAGGTTTCAAATGAAAGTAATCAGTTTTTTAAATAATAAAGGTGGAGTAGGAAAAACAGCTTCTACTGCAACAGTCGCACATATGATAAGTGCCGTATACAATAAAAAGGTTTTATTAATAGATATGGACCCACAGGGTAACTGCTCAAGCTTATTCAGTCAGATAAATACACTTGATTTATTTGTTAATTTGCTTAATGACGTTCCTAACTATTCAGAAGAAAAAACAGTAGAAGACCTGCTTCTTGACAGTGAATTAGATATTCACGAAGCTATCAAAAAAACGGAGTATGACAACTTAGATATCATACCAGCACTTCTTACACTATCAGAATGTGAAGAACGATTAAAAGCCGACATAAGAACTCCACAACAATTTAGACTTAAAGCTCATCTTGATAAAATTGCTGATGAATATGACTACTGCCTCATAGACTGTAGCCCATCAATAAACATTCTGAATATAAATGCTCTTGTAGCTTCTAATGAAGTTTACATTCCGCTTAAATGCGATGCGTGGAGTGCAACAGGAATGTGCATAGCAAGAAAGCTTGTTAAAACAGTTTCATCTTACAATAACAATTTAAAACTGGCTGGCTGTTTCTTTACTGTTTGGGAAGGTCAAAAGAATGTTTCTAAAACTACATATGACTTAATATCAAGCTTATTGTCAGATTTAGTCTTACCTGTTAAAATATCAAAGTCGAAACTTGTTGAAGAATTGAGTTATACTAAGATACCACTTCTTATTTATGATAATGGCAAGACAAAAAGCAAGGTAACACAAGATTATCTTGATTTGACAAAGTATATTGTTGAGCATTAATCTAGGTGCTATTAATAGCACCTAATGATAATACGAAAGCTGGGTGCTACTAATAGCACCTAATGATAATATTAAAGTTTGGGTGCTACTAATAGCACCTAATGATAATACGAAAACTGGGTGCTACTAATAGCACCTAATGATAATGCTAAAGCTGGGTGCTACTAATAGCACCTAATGATAATATCAAAGCTGGGTGCTACTAATAGCACTCAACACGAATGTAAACATTCGTGTATCGGTAATTAAGAAAATACTATTCATAAAGCGGAGGAATTATAATGGCAAGATTTAATTCAGCGGCTCTCGGCTTAACAGAGGGACTACTAAATTCAAAATCATTAGAATTAAAGCAGGGACTTGAAATTGTTAAAATTCCAATAGATAAGATAATCGAAAATGAGAATAATAACTATTCTATAAATGATATAGATGAATTAATAGAGTCTATTAAAACTGTAGGACTTAAACAAAATCTTGATGTGATGAAACTTCCAGACGGAAACTATAAGCTTCTTACAGGACATAGACGTTTTACAGCTTTAAAAGAACTTTCAAAAGAAGATGACAAATTCAAATTTGTTCCCTGCTCAATAACAGATATTAATAGCGTTAAACTTCCAGTGTCCGAAAAAAGCAAGGAAGAATATTTAATTACTACAACAAATGCAACACAACGTAATATGACTGAAAGTGATAAATATAATCAGTATAATACTTTAGTTAAAATATATACAGAAGCAAGAGATAATGGTTATGCTCTTGGAGAAAAAATGCGCCGCCGCATAGCCGATGATATGAGCGTATCACCTGCACAGGTCGGAAAGCTTGACTATATCCGTAATAATGCAACTAATGAATTAAAAGAACGTCTTAGTAATAATGATATAACAATTGCTGAAGCTGCAGAAATAGCACACCACGACAAGGAAAAACAGGCAACATTAAAGCCTAAAAAAGACCGCATAATTGATACACTTACACAGGAAGAATATTTTCTTCCTAAAGATTTCTTTAAAGAAAATTTAAAAGAACTTACAGCAGTAATTGAGAAATGTGAAAATTCAAACAATAAAACATATGATAAGAAAAAATATGCAAAACTGCTTGAAGCCAAAAACAGGGTGGAACAGGAAATAAAAAGAGCTGAAAAGCTTATAAATCCTTAACCATAAAAAATAAGGCTATAGCCGAATACCTAAGTTGAAAGAATTGTATTCGGCTATAGCCTCATTAATTAAACATTAAGAATAAATGCTTTATCACCAAGAATTTCTTCCGGTAGAATTTCACTATTAACCTCTTTTATCATTTTATTAATATCTTTAATATCAATATCCTCTGAATATCCCATTATTAAAAATTCGTGTATACTGCTTGGAATAGCAATAATCTTGTCTGTATCAAGTTCTTTTGCTAATTTAATAAGTAAATTCCTGTTTAATATAGAAGAAGCTCCTCTAAATCTAGATTTATTAGATAGAACATACATAATATTATCTTCGTATTCTTCAATATTAAGTATCTTAGCAAGTGACTTATATTCCGCCTCCTCATTAGAGTGTATTTCTGCTAAATCCCAAGCTTCTGTAACAGATATTCCAAATGTTTCCAACATTTTAGAAGTAACTTTGCTGGAATAAATCACTCCGTTTTTACTATGTCGAACATATAAATAAATTTCCAATCCCGGTAAATCAGTTGTAAAATCTTTTATAATTTCTTCCTTTCCAGCCTGCTGAACACCTTTGTACAGATTATCAAGAATATAATCCCTATCTGCAAAACAATCAATATCTAAATCGTCTGCCTTTAAAGCTTTATTGTATTTTTCAATTACTTTATCAACTATGTAATCAATACTGTAATTACCATCAAGTAAATCATCAATATAAATATACACTCCTAAGCGTTCATTTAACATCATTCTGACTGCTATAAATGCTGCATTATTTTTAGTAATAACTTCTAATTCTGCTTTGTAACCTTTTAACTTTAATCTCTTAATAATTTCACTCTTAATCATAATTATATTCCTTTCAAATTTAAAATGTTTAATCTATTGCTATTATTTACAGGCTTAGATAACCCATAATTCACTTTCAAGATTTTGAGCTGGTGGGGCGCGGGTAGATTTTTCGTAGGTGTAAGTTTTCATTGTTATTTCCTTTCCTTATTATTAATGTACTTTCTGAGTTTCTCGTAGTGGGTTTGCGTGCATTGTATGGAACATTTGACAATGCTTTTGCAAGGATCAGAGTGGTAATCGGACTGAACGTAGTGAGGGAGAATTAAGGAACGACCTTGCATAAGCAGTGGCAAATGTTACAATGCACACTAGCAAAGCCAGTACAAGGAACGAAAAAGTACATTAATAATAAGGGAAGGGAATATGAGAACACCTGCCGGAGAAAAAAGGGGTTTCCCTGGGGAAACCGATGGCAAAAGGGGACTATTAATATTCCTTGTTCTGCACTGTTTTAAGCCATTTATTTATAAAAAATAAATGGCAAGTGCAAGTGGTCTGTGGAATTGGCAGACCAACACTTGAAAAGTGGTGCTAGGAACGGTTCCAACATCAACATCTATATCCTTAAAGGATAAAGCAAATTAAAAAGGGCGCAACCTGCGCCCTTAAAAATACATTTATTTATTACTCGTTAAATACATAAAGTCTGTTGTAACTGTGATGTTTAAAATCGCCATTTCCTGCAATTTCGCACCCAATATTTACGTATTTAAGACTTACAACAGTTAAATTTTTGTCATAAATTTACTCTTATCTAAATACCATACAATATTTGTTGTGGTTGCTATTATCAGATACAAACTCAAACACAATGACTTCATAACCATATTCCTTCACATATGCTTTTCTTTTTTTTGAATTATATTCTTCTGTAAGTCCTTCTAAAGTCTGAAAAAAATAATGTTCAATCCCTTCATCTAACACCTTTGCTTCCTCTTTTGTGTCGTATCCATTAAAACATTTTCCAGCTTCTTCAGCTGTAATATTAAAATAATCAGTTGTTTTATAAATTGTCATTGTCAATTACTCCTTTCGTTTTATGCCCCTTATAGGGTAAAACCTCCGCCGGTATCGCTCCGGCTGTCATTCTCTGCGGCGGTTAATTTGTTCTATTAATAAACTTTAATGAGTCCGCAAGAGTTAATAATCTTATTTGTGCCATCTGCCAAAGGTTCTTTGTAAGTAATTTCGTATTCAAGCCTTACATTGTATTCAAGCTCAAATTCTTTAACAATTTCATCATCAACACGCCATATTTCAAGTAATTTTTTTGAATAATGTTCAGCTTCAATAATTCCACCTTCTAAAATTTCAATACTTCTTATGTCTTTCCAAGTTGCAAAGTAATATTCTGCAATCTGCTTAATATCTGCACTAATTTTTGTTGTAAAATAATCTCCATTTTCCTTATTAACCTTAATAACTAACATTGTAAAGTCCTCCTTATTTACTTTCTATTTCCTTCTTGTAGTCCTGCGCTTCTTCTATAGTTGCAAAATATTTTCCATAACCACAATGAAAAAATGTTTTTCCTCCGTCAACACTCCTAAAAATCATAGCGTTGTAATTGTAAATATTTGCAACTGGAAAATTTAATTTGTGAATTTCAACCTTTTCAACCATAACCTAAACTCCTTTTAAAACCTAATAATCTACTTTCAAGATTTTGAGCTGGTGGGGCGCGGGTAGATTTTTCGTAGGTGTAAGTTTTCATTGTTATTTCCTTTCCTTATTATTAATGTACTTTCTGAGTTTCTCGTAGTGGGTTTGCGTGCATTGTATGGAACATTTGACAATGCTTTTGCAAGGATCAGAGTGGTAATCGGACTGAACGTAGTGAGGGAGAATTAAGGAACGACCTTGCATAAGCAGTGGCAAATGTTACAATGCACACTAGCAAAGCCAGTACAAGGAACGAAAAAGTACATTAATAATAAGGGAAGGGAATATGAGAACACCTGCCGGAGAAAAAAGGGGTTTCCCTGGGGAAACCGATGGCAAAAGGGGACTATTAATATTCCTTGTTCTGCACTGTTTTAAGCCATTTATTTATAAAAAATAAATGGCAAGTGCAAGTGGTCTGTGGAGCTGGGCAGACCAACACTTGAAAAGTGGTGCTAGGAATGGTATCAGCATTATTAATCAACTAAAATAAGAACTAAACTAACGACTAAACTAAGAACTAATTAAAATACTAAAATAATAAATAAGTAAGATAAAATAAAATTTAAAAGTGCTGCTAATAGTACCCTGTTAATTTATCATCTGCCTGGTGCTACTAATAGCACCCTGTAACTTGTTATCCTATTCAAAATAACATAAAGCAAATAAAAATAACTAATAAAATATAATACCAAAAAAGAAAATCCATATATACTTTTAAAACATTTTTAATACATTTCACAAAATATTCACTATTTAAAGTATTGAAAAATATCATATGGTAATGTATTATAATAATATAAATAACATACTAATAAAGACACTGTAAAATACAAATGTCCTTATTGGTATTAATATATAAGGAGTGGATATATGATTGAAAAGATACTTAGTGCTGAACTAAAAAAAGCTGTAGATAATAAATACCCTGTTGTATTCAGAATAGAAGATAAAACTTCAGATGATACAAAAAGAGATACTTATTCAGATGCAGAAGTAAAAACAATTCTTACAAATGTGCATATAAATGAAAAGGACAAATATGCAAATATTGAAGGTGAGAACTTTAACCTACAGTTCAAGTTCAGCAAGTGTTCTGAAGGAACAGAATCAAGCAAACACAAAAAGTATTACATAGAAGGTGAGAATTCAATAGTCACAATAACAATACGCTTCTAAACAGTAAAATACTAAGGAAATCGGTCGGATAAAACTGGCCGATTTTTTTATGTGTAGCCAAAATACAAAAGTTCGTATATTATATAATTATACGAACAGTAAAAATATGTATATAAGCGGCAAAAGGTGGTATAATACAAATATACGAACTAAAATATATAAAATACGAACAAAAAGAGGTGTTTTATGGCAAATAAAACAACAGTAGCATTAACAGAAAATCAGTTCCGGGAACTCATAAAAACAATGTATGAAGGAGGAGCAGGCTTCAGACCAAATCCTAAAATTGCAACGATATTGACACTTGAAGCCAACCTAGGACTTAGAATAAGTGACATATTAAACCTGAAGATGAAAGACATAATAAGAGATGGGGGAAGATACAGACTAAATATAATAGAAGAAAAAACAGGAAAGAAAAGAACCTTCACAGTGCCATATCAAATAAAACAGTATTTAGATGATTACTGTGAGCTAAATGACATTCCTGAAGATGAAAAGATATTTCCGGTAACAGCAAGAGCAGTCCAGAAGTATTTAAAAGTTGTATGTGATTATGTAGGCTTTGAAAATATAGGTACACACTCCTTCAGGAAATATTACGCAACAGACATATACCAGAAAAATGATAATGACATCATACTTGTACAGAAGCTGCTACAGCACTCATCACCAGTAACAACACAAAGATATATAGGAATAATGTCCAAGAGAGTAGAAAAGGCAATACAGGACCATTTAATAATAATAGACCCTCCAGCCCAGCAATAAAATAAGAGGGATAAATAACATATCCCTCTTATTGAAGTATCAATTTAAAATTTGATTAATAGCCCACTTAAGAGAATAGTCATAAAGAGAAAAGTCATAATCAAGAACAATAGCTATAAGCTCGTCCTTACCAATTTCTTCAGCAAGTTTTATTAATTTGTCTGAATTGCTGTCACCTGCGGCACGCAAGGCATCAAAAAAATCATCTTCATCTTCAAATTTTTCTTGAAATTTCGGATATTTATCATAAACTTTTGCTACTATAGTTTCGATATAATCGTCAAAACGATATTCCGGAGCGACAGTGTAAACAATTATTTCTGTTTCCGGTTCTTCATCTTCGTATTCTGCTTTAAGCTGAATATCATCAAGTATAATCTTATAAAAATCATACATAGTAATTTTAGATGACTCAGAAAAATTATATATGTCCGCACGAAGTGGTTCAACAGCCGCAACAGTAGCCACACCCGTATTATTGTCTAACCACCAGTTGTCGCCTGGCTTAGGAGGTTCACCAATCTCATCATATTGTTTTTTAAAATACCTAGCATCTACATCTATATGCTTCATAACATTCACCTGCACCTTTCTTATTCTATATCCTCTGGTAAACTTTGAGTTCCAGCGGCTTCCATTTCTTGTAATATTTGACTGGCAACTTCTTTCCCCTCTGCTATTGTCATACAAGAAGCTAATCTAACCCAGCCTCCCAATTCTTCCGAAAAATATCGTATATCATATTTAGGGTTACGCTCATTAATTTCCATACCCCCTGTATATCGGTTTACAATACAAACCTTATACTTACCAATCTTAAATTCTCTCATAATTTCCCTTTCTGTTCTGTCATCATCAGAGCCACAGTGACCAATCTATGGCTGACACCCTAATAATAGGGTGTTTCGACAAATTATTCAATTAATATTAATTCCAGCCCATCACTTGCCACGTCCGGCAAGTGTGTCCCAATACTGTCATCAGTGACAAAAAGGTTGTATCCCTCGAAGCTCTGGAACCAATATAATGGTCCAACTTCTATAAGAACATATTCAATATCCTTATATTTATAGATATGTCCCTTTTTATAATAGCTGCGTCCTTCTTCTACTGTAGCTTTCTTTATTTCCTCCAGGCTCATTAATAACTTTCCATTTTCATCTCTATATCTTTTCATATCACTAAACTCCTTATCTCTTTGATGATGTTATTATATCACTAATATTAGTGACAGTCAATACTTTTATCATTATTTTTAGTGATATTTTTATTGACTTTTTGCATTTCATTTATTATTCTAATAATAAACATAACCAGGTGAAAGGAGCTACTATAATGTTAAAATATCGTTTTGATGTTGGAGATGCGTTAGAGCGCATAGGATTTAATATGTATAAGGCTAAAACAACAGGAATATTAAGCCAAGATACACTTAAAAAGATAAAAAATGAAGATACAAATATCAATGCAAAAAGTATCAATAATCTATGTGCAATCTTAGATATGCAGCCTAAAGACATCTTTATATATGAAGAAACTGAAGAAGATAGAGAGCTGAAAAATAAATTATAAAAAATCACTTGCAAAAGTGATATAAGTGTGGTATTATAATTATAGAAATTAAAGAAAGGACAGCTAAATGCTGAAGGTAAACATTATGAAAGAAGTAAAAGCCTACAATGGACAAATTATAAAAGTCGGTGAAACATATAGCTTTGCAGAATTATGGAGCGAAGATGGAAATGAAGAAGAATTATTAGAAAGCGGAGCAATGAGTGTCGCTTATGATGAGGAGCTAGATGAAACCATCATAGCAGACTTTGAAATAGTTGATAAAGATGAGGAAAACATCATTAAATCAATTATTAAAATAACTGATTTAAGATAGGAGAACGATATGGAAAGAATAAAAGAATTTAAAAAAATAACAATAAATGACTATAGCCAATATGAACCAGAAAAATGCTCCGATGGCGGAGCTTATGGTTTCTGGACAGAATATCTCTATAAGGGTGGAGATATATGGGAAATAAGTTACGGAACTACGGCAGATATGGAATTTTGTCCTTGCTGTGGTAGCTTCAATAGTCATTATGACTATGAAAACGAAGAATACTCTTGCGGTGACTTCGATACCATAACAACAAAAGAACTATCAAAAATAATAGAAAATACACCAGAAAAAGACGAAATATCTATTGATTATGAATAAAGAAAGGAAATATAAATGTTTAGGTTTAACAGATTTATTAAATATAGATGGAATAAAAAATATCCAGAAGGATATGCTGATTTATGTGAATTTATGTGGTTTTATAATGGACTATCTCATAAGGAAGATAGTATATTACATAGATACCATAAACCTAGTTTTCATTTACAAGGGGCAGATAAAAATTGGACTGTTATTAGTCTTGAACAAGAACGGTCTTTAGATAAACTTTTAAAGTTTATGGCAGACCATCCTGAAGCAAGAAAAACTGCATATATAGAAGATACAACAAGTAAAGAAAAAGGAACTCAGTTTACAAAAGAGTTTCGTAAGCTGAATATAGATTATAAGAAAGCCTATAAATTGAATATTTATATAACTAATCAAATAATGTCGGCATTAGATGAAGCATTAGAGAAACAATAATATGTAGCTGGCATTATAAACCATTTATAGATAATACAACACAGAAAGAAGGGATATTTATTGACATCAAATGATGAATTAAAAAGATTATCTGAAAAAATAGATAACTTAACAGAAGAAGAAATATCTAATTTGAAGGAGAGATATAAAAAGGAAGAACGTAAATCTAAAATCAAAAAATCTACAGAATTCTCATTTATTCCTCCAACCAATCCATAATTACATAATTAAATACATAATAAAGCAGTTACAAATATATACTATATTAACAGCTAATTACTTATACGCGAATGTAAACATTCGTGTTAATAGTAGCTAAGATATGTTGTATTATTAACTGCTTTTACTAATTTTGTGTATGTTCGATAACTATATATAACTATATAATTAATTCTTAAATTTATTTTTTAAGTTAATTGAATTAAGAGTTGACGTAGAGGTCCGCACTTGATAATCTCAGAACTAGGAGATAAGCAGAGCGGCACTCCCCCCTACAAGAAGTCTAATGACAACTTGTAAGGAGTAATATGCTAATCTCGTCACCAATCGATGAAGTTCTAGCGTTTACCTTGGTATTACTATCAAGCAGAGGTTGAGCCTTATGCTCTGTGTCCAGATGAAGCTTAACACACTCGATTACGAATCGCCCTCTGTCCCCCCGAATGCTCCGATGGGGTACTCTATCCGACCTAATCTGTATTTTACATCGGGGTAGTACAATTTTTCGTCGTATGACGAGCATAGTTGACCCTGCAACACCCGATATTAAGTGGGTACTAAACCACACCCTTTAACGGTCATCAATATGAGGGTTGGCGGTCGTTCAACTCCGATTCTGCCTCACAGAATTATTTTAGTGCGATAACGTTATCAACGCAGCCATTAAAGATTACAGAGCTATGGACTTATTGCTACTTATTCAATTCGTGAAAAAAGGGTAACTTTAACAAGGGTATACACATTCTTATTCTTAACAATGTATACCAAGCAGAAGTTTATTTTTTTGTCAAGTACATTTTGACAATTTTTCAACTTTGTTTAGCGTTGAAATCTTGACAATTTTAATACCCTTATATATAATACAAATTGAGTGGTATAATACTCATTAATACAGGTGCTACTAATAGCACCCACATATTTAATTTTAAATTTTAAGGTATGAGCCTTAGTATTTAATTTTATATTTAATTTAAGTTTTAGGTTTATGAGCCTAGTCTTAATATTTAATTTTATATTTAATTTGAGTTTTAAGTTTTAATATGTGCCTAGTAATTTTTGGTGTGTTATATTCACTTTTTATTGCATATCGACTGGTACTCGATATGTGAAAGCTTGTTAGCTAAACTGGTAACTTAGCTGATGAATAACTTAAATATGTTGTATTAGAAAAGAGCTGGAAGGCTCTTTTTTAATTGTTAATAAATCTTGAAAAAAATCATTTAAAAACCAAAGTTCTCCACAATTATACTGTATTTTGTGCGAAATGTAAACATAATTATGAATTGTGCTTACTGTCAATATATTTTCTTAATAATTCCTCTTTCATATCTTCCGGAGCAGACAGATAGTCTTTATAACATTCTCTTGTACATATCTTATTGACTTTAGAGTATAATTGCTTCCGGATTTCTTCTAATTTGATATTTTGTTCTTCAGTATCTTTGTTACCAGTAAAGATATATTTGCAAATATCATAGAATAATTGTTCATCAATTTTGACCTGCCTCACTTATACCTCCTGTTTGACATATTTTACCAATTAACTTATAATGGCTAGGTCATAATTACATATTATAAGGAAATTGGAATATATTGCTATAACCTCCGAGCAATAAATTTTCAAAAAATAAAAAAAATTATGATAAAATTAATAGTTACGATTTTTAGCTTATATAAGCTGAAAATAAAATCGTGAAACAAAAGTTTTATGATTCATTTTATATATTGGAGGAACTATTAATGAGCAAGTATTATGACGAACAAAAGATAAAACAGACAGATAAATTAAATTCTATGTTGGTGGAATTACCATCATTTTGTACTCAATTTTTTGTTGGCATTGAACAGACTACGCAACCTTCGACTAGGTTAAGTTATGCCTATAATCTAAAATTATTTTTCAATTATATTCATACGATATATCCTGATGAACCAATGACAGTAGAAATACTTAATGTTATTAGTGCTTATGACATTGAACAATTTTTATCTTATATTAGGAATTACACTAATGCTGATGGCAAAGAAGTCATTAATGGTAAAGCTAGTATTAAATGTAAAGTAGCTGCTATAAAATCTCTTTATACTTATTTTTACAGACATCAGGAAATTAAATTTAATACAGCAGAATTTATTGATTTACCGGAAATTGAAGCTAAGAACATTGTTAGACTGAATGATATTCAGATAGACAATATATTAGATAATATTGAGAACAGGACACACTTCAACTATCAAAGCAGTGAATTATATATTAAAAGAGATTATGCTGTTATTGCCCTGCTTCTTGGAACTGGTATTAGAGTATCTGAATGTTCTGGCATAGATGTATCGGATATTAGCTTTATGGATTGCTCTGTTAATATTGTCAGGAAAGGTGGCAATGAAGACGTTGTATTCTTTTCTGATGAGATTAGAGATTGTTTAATAGCTTATTATAATTTAAGGCGAGATATTGTTACTGACGAAAAAGCTTTCTTCTTGTCGACCAGAAAGACACGTTTATCTGTAAGGTCAATCCAAAATTTGGTAACTAAGTATACCAAAGATATTAAGAAAGTTTCACCACATAAACTCAGGGCAACTTATGGCACTAATCTATATATAGCAACTAAAGATATATATTTAGTGTCAGATACATTAGGACACAGAAATGTTGAAACAACACGCAGGCATTATGCAGATATTCCAAGTGAAAGAAAAAAGGATGCAAGAAATTATATTCATCTGAGAAAGTTGCCAGTTAGACATTAATCACATAAAAATAGGGTGCTACTAATAGCACCCTATTTCTATTATCACTTCCGGGTGCTACTAATAGCACCTTATTTCTATTACCACTTCCGGGTGCTACTAATAGCACCTTATTTCTATTATTATTTCCGGGTGCTACTAATAGCACCCTATCCAACCTCAAGCTGTGGTTGTTGTTCTATAACATTTTGTGGCACTAACTGTTTTTTACATAAAGATGACTCTGAAACAGCTTCATCTTCAATATCTTCATCAATAGCCTCATCTATCTCCTTATCTTTATTCTGATTAATTTCATAATTGACATATTCATCAATATTTTCAATTACATTAGAAAATGTCTTCATTACATCATTAATCACACTATTAATATCAATTTCTTCTCCCTCCTGAGATTGTTCTAACTGCCTGTAATTATCTGCAAGATGATGTTTTCTTGATTCAGTTATTTCAACCCCAAGGTGTGATTCCAGCATAATGCTGAAGCAGTCAGCTTCAAATTCTTTAAGGTATGTGTTTTGTCCGGCTGTATGTTGCATAACAGCGTGTCCAACTTCGTGTGTTAATGTTGAAAGATATTCTGTTGAATTCAGCTTATCATTCATATTAATTAATGTATCTTTTATGTGATAACCTCTTAATGATATACTATTCATATCAATATTATTAACAGGAATATTAAGTTTGCTGACACAGTAATTCTTAATTCCAGCCGAAAGAATATCTAATTTTACATCATTATATCCCATTGAATAAAACGATGGGTATTCTTCCTTAGGAACATTTGTTTGCGATATATCAAATACATTTCCTATTTTGTAGTATGTTCTGTTTATGTGCTTTACACTATCAGGTGCTTTCATATATTTATTTTTTAATTCTGCTGGAGCTTCTGACAATTTAACATAATTTCCGTCTTTATCCTGAAGATATGTTGTCTTTAATGGAACTAAAACTTTAAGTCCGTGCTGTCCACGATTTATACTATAGCCGGCTTTTTTCCAGGCTTCAAAGCTCTGAAAATAAGTTGCTCCCCTGTTTTGATTATGAACAAGCATAACATTTCTTGAGCTGTATCTGTAAAATTTAGAAGCAAATTTCATAAGTTCTGCTATTTCTTCCGGATTGTCTTTATAGGTCTTTGCAATATCTTCAATGGTTTTATTTATACCATTTAATTTATCTTTTTGTTCCGCCGCATATTCTGCCTTTGTTTTCCTGATATATCTTGACTGTTGTGTTGATGGGGTTTGAGGCTGAATATCAAAATTAATATTGCCGACAAGTGCATTATAGTCATCTAAAGATAAATCTTCATAGTCTGCATATACCCTGATATTGCTATTCGTAAGACGTAATTGCTTTGCGGCATCATCTATTATGCTTCCAAGTTTTACATCAGCGGCTTTATTTGCTATCTTTAATCCCTTATATAAATCATCTTTATATATAGTATTCGTTTCATTAAAAACATTTACAACCTCTTTATCTTTTATGATTTTTAATGTGTAAGACAGGTTGTCACGTCCAGAAACATCAATAGAGATTATATTGCCAGGATTTTCCGGATTTATTATACGACAGCTCCACAAGCCTTCTAATGAGTTATTTCTCATAATTGAACTGCCTACGATATGATTTAAGTTAATAAATGCTTCTCTGGCTGTAAGAGGCTTTTCGTAGCTTTCAGATGTATCTAAGTTATGTCCGGATTTTAACATATCCTCATAATTGTTATATCCAAGAATTTTGGCTTGTGCTGAAGCATAATAACTTAATCGAGTCGGTATAATTTTGTTATCTTGCTTTATGTCAATATATCTATCAGGATTGCTTACATAGTTTAACTCATTTTGTATATTGTTTTTCATAATTACACCTCTTCAAAGACTGCATTAATTTTCTCCTGTTCTACAGCCTCGATTTCATTGATTGGAATTAATACAGTTTCGTCCATACAAAAATCACCTATCTCAACAATGTGTTCTATATCTTCTATAACCTTTAATCTTTCGTACTGGTCCGCGTATACCGCATATTTATCTGTATGTGCTATGCACATAATATCCTCTAAATCTCTCATAATATCTGCTCCTTTCACATCTCTACCTGTGTTCCTATATCTTCCCCAGACGAAGGAAATAATGTATTTTTCATCAGGGTAGATAATTCAATATCTTCTTCTATTTCTTCTTCATATTCAAGGATTTCCTCAGCTTCTTTGTCATTCTCCTCCTCAGCTTCCTGATTAAATAAAATGCTGTTATCCTTTGTATTAAATAATACATTAGACTTATAATCATATTGATATACATTATTTGATAAAATTTCTTCTGGGTCTTCAGTTGTCTGATTAACAATTTCAATTGACCTGTTAAGTATATCTGCAGAAAGTCCCTCAGTATTAAAAATCAGGAATTCGTGTACAGAAGAAGGAACTATGAAGGCATCACCTTTTACAAATTCTCTTATCTTATTTATTGTATCAGGATATAATAATACATTAGCTCCATAAAAGTCCCTGTCATTAGAAAGTACATATGTTTCTAACACTTTACACTCAGATGCCTCCGGAGCTTCTTCTCCTAAATCAACAATATCAGATAGTATTTTTATTTTAGCAGGAAATAACTGCTGTGTATTTTCAACTGCTAATTTATACAGTTTATTATCCTGCATCTTCAAGCTCATTTTCAAACCTTCAAATTTATTATTAGTAATACCATACACATCAGACTGATATGTATTCGCTTCTGATGTATCAATTGCATATATAACAGCTAAGTCACCGATAAGTTGGTGTGGCACGCTGTTAAGCAATGATTTGTGGACATCTGCATTTATAACCTGTGTTATTAAGTGGCTTTTAATGTATGTCTTTGTCAGGTTAATTTCTGATTGCTGTATTTTATCTGTTTTATGTGAATAATAATAAATATTATTGTTAGATAAATCTTCAAATTCTACCCGGCTGTCAAAGCTTGATAATGTAGTAAATTCCTTTTTATCTTCATTTTCAAATCCTAATTGTCCGTCTTTGCTTTTTAATATATATATATCCTGATTTATATTAATTTCTTCATTTTGGCTGTTATACATATGTATTTTGATTTGACTGTTCTCTTTTAGCATTATCATCACGCTCCTTTTTAACCATTTTTATAAGCTTCATTAACTGCATATATTTAATAAACCTGTCGTTATTTTTCTTCAACTTCCCCTGCCCCTCCTAAAAAACTGCTGATAAGGAATTATAATTTAATTCTTCAGCATTTTTTATTAATATTGGTGTGTATAAGCTCATATCCATATAAACAGGCATTACCTTTGAAGATTTGAAAAAGAGAAGAAGCTTCTTGCTTTCTCCTGCTTTACTTATAATTGCTCCTACAATATCATCTTCTGTTGGTATCCAGTAATTAATATCAGAGTGTGCTTTTTTAATCTCATCTAACTTATTAAAAATTTCCTGCTCTTTACTGCTCCTGCAATATAAGCCTATATCTGATGTTTTAAAAAAGTGAATACGGCCGAAAACTCTATATGAATATTTTTTTCCAGCTTTATTAACTTTTTTAAGATATTGAAATCCTGCTATCATAACATCATTTAAAGAATCTGTTTTATACTGCTTCTTGAATTTATTCAATGCTGTGTTAAGTGTTTTTTCATTAATAAAATTAGAGTAGGTATGTCCATCTGAACCATATGTCAAAACACTGCATTTTTTTATCGTTCCTAAATCCTGTACATCAATACCTGCAACCGGAAGATAAATGAACTTCACCCCATCTTTTTCAAGTGTTAATTCAGCCAGATTTCGTTTCATAGAGCTTATATGAACTCTATGTGTACGTCCGTATACATACCTTGAAAACTCCTGCTTTGATTTAATTAAAATATTATTAAGTACCTTTTCATCAAAAGCATCTATATTTATATTTCTAATAAATTCTTCAAGATTAAGATTTTTTTCTTTTGTATCATCAGCTACCTTTTCTTGTTCCTGTTCCTCTTTTTCTATAATAATCTGTTCTATATTTTCATCTTCCTCTATCTCTGGAGGAACTATATTGTCCTGGTCTTTTTCTTCTTTATCTTCTGCAATATTAAAGGTTTTAGGATTGAAATTAAGGTATGCTGTTACATCTCCGGTTTCGTCATCAATAATATATCCTGATGTTCTTAATTTTTTTCCATCAGGAGTTTTATATCTGATGCAGCTTTTGTTATGCTGATAATTATTATGTTCAGGATATATCTTGCCATCTTCAGAAATTCGGTAGAAAAGATTTTCATCAGGTCTACAACCGCAACGCATATAACCATATCCATTGCCAAATTTATTTTTCAGCTCTAACCTATGTGTTTTATCAAGATACGCTGGATAAATAAATTCTCCAGTTTTCAGTATAAATTTTGTATTCATAATTACTTAAATGGTACCTCCCCTTCATCTCTGTTCTGTCTAGCTTCTACAGTATTTTTTGTTTCTGTGAATTCCTGTGATTCTGCAATAAAATCAACAGTATATACTTTCTGATTTTCTTTATTGACGTAACTGCCGGTAACAACGTGTGATGATAAAAGTATCTGCATTCCTTTCGTCAGATATTTTTCAGCAAATAAAGCATTACTACCAAATGCCACAACAGAAATAAAATCAGCTTCATTTTCTTTATTTCGTTTGTTAATTGCTAATCTATATTTAGCAACTGCCTGACTTTCACCATTTTTTTCGTATGAGCTTATTTCTGGGTCATTAACTAATCTCCCAATAAAAAAACATTTATTCATAAGCAATCTCCTTTTATATTTTTAAATAAATTATAGGAATTATTTATAAAGAATTCGATAACCTGCAAGCATTAATTTACTTAAAAATCATTGCTTGCAGGTTATTGACAATTAGAATTTTTTGTGATTTAGAGTAAAAAAAACACGAGTTATAACTCGTGTTTTCTAATAAAACTAAAGCCTCTTTATTTTTGCACATTATTGCATAATAGAAATTTTTTAATAGTATTAAATATAATTAACTTTATCAAGATACTCTTATCTACAACAGTAGAAATTCTTTAATAACATTAAATGAAGACGAACGAGAATTATAGAGCTAAATCTACAACAGTAGAAATTCTTTAATAGCATTAAATAAAAGAGTACGGCAACAATCAGTGACAATTTACAATAGTAGAAATTAGTTAATAATATTAAATAAGAGATTTATATGACAACTTCTGGAATCTACAACAGTAGAAATTCTTTAATAATATTAAATAGAGGCGATAGAATTAACCCAATTTTAATCTACAACAGTAGAAATTATTTAATAATATTAAATTCCAACCGCTTTACGTCATTTATACAATCTACAACAGTAGAAATTCTTTAATAATATTAAATTATAAACTTATACTTTTGTCTTATCAATCTACAACAGTAGAAATTCTTTAATAATATTAAATATTAAAAACACTTAAATGTATATCTAAATCTACAACAGTAGAAATTCTTTAATAATATTAAATCGCTTCTGACTTAATCATCCCATCCATATCTACAACAGTAGAAATTCTTTAATAATATTAAATCTGCACATATGTAAACTTCCAATTCTATCTACAACAGTAGAAATTCTTTAATAATATTAAATTTATTAATGCTACAAGTGACGATGTTAATCTACAACAGTAGAAATTCTTTAATAATATTAAATAGTAGTATAATTAATACAAAAACGTATTATCTACAACAGTAGAAATTCTTTAATAATATTAAATAAAGAGATTGTTGATAATGAACTTGTTATATCTACAACAGTAGAAATTCTTTAATAATATTAAATCACAAAATTAAAATTAAGGTAATAAAATCTACAACAGTAGAAATTCTTTAATAGCATTAAATTTCTATACAAATAAGAGGGCTATATAGATCTACAATAGTAGAAATTATTTAATAACATTAAATTTTTAGGAATCTATTTGAAGCAATAGAAATCTACAATAGTAGAAATTATTTAATAACATTAAATTTACTCTACCTAAGCTAAAGAATATAAATCTACAACAGTAGAAATTCTTTAATAATATTAAAGGTTATGGGAATAGATTGACCATAGAATCTACAACAGTAGAAATTCTTTAATAATATTAAATCATTATGACACAATATATGATTGATGTATCTACAACAGTAGAAATTCTTTAATAATATTAAATATCAAATCCTTGCACTTGGTCTCTATATCTACAACAGTAGAAATTCTTTAATAATATTAAATAGCTACTTAGTCAAATTCAACAAATAATATAGGACAAATGAAGCTGAAATATATAGCATATTGTACAATATACATATGTCAAATAAGTTAAGTTCCTGCTCTAATATATATTAAGGCTTACGTTTGCAATTTGCAAGATATTTTTTATAACGCAGACTGATAAATTGTATTATCAGTCTGCGGCAAAATATAAATTATATAAGATTACTCTGTATATATGTAAGCCATTCTTTATCACTCATAACAAGATTAACCCTGTCCTCTGAACTTCTCACCTTATCTATTGCCCACAACCCCTTAAGAGCTATATTATACGCATCATTTGCATCTGCACAATCAGGCAGTGTATTATTATGTTTTCTTGTATCGTAGAAGCTTCCCTGTCTATTTCTAACCGGTGATATAAAGTAGTCTGTTGTTTTATCTAATGAAATATTTTTCATCTGTAACATTAAATTAAACAGCTTTGTCAATCTTAAGAAAAAGTCCCTATTTTCTAATTTTATTATGTCATTTATGAAATTATTGCCTGATATATAATCAATGCCGTATTCGTCAAATAATGACTTTAATTCAGACGTAATATCTACTACTTCCTCGTCCCAACTGCCTGTACTTTCATTTTTGAATTTTACAATGCGGTCCCCATATGACGAAAGTGTCCAGTCAGTTTTAGTACCTTTTGCTTTGTCTGTAAAATCATTATAATCAAACTGGAACTCAAACTCATCAGCTTGTGAATTATAACATACATCAAATTTATTAAAGAATTCCTGGGATTTTGTTACATTCTCATATCTGAGGTTTGGAAGTAAATTAACAAATCCTGATGTAGTATCTGTTCTGCCTATGTATCTTGCCGGAACATAATATATACAGCCTGTCTGCTTTCCTATCCTGTTGAATGATTCAAACTGGGAAGTCAATTGCAATGCGTTTAATGCTCCTCCGGTATTTAATGCTTCTGTCTGCTCTCTTGATTTATCAACAACAAGATAATTAAGCTTAGTTATCAGCATTTTCTCAAATTTCTGATAAATCTGTCGTTCAATTTTCTGTCTTGAATTTTTAAATGCCATATTCAGATCTTCAAGTACAACGACGGCATTATATTTGAATATAAGCTTGACAATTTCATTAACAGCAAGGCTTAAATATCCTTCTTTAAGATTTTTAATATCTGTTATGTTTTTCCAGTCTTTTCTTGCATTGTTTCTTTCATTTTCTCTGTCCAGCAATAAACTGTAATAATCAGTATTATTTATGACATTTAACGATTTCTGCTCTAAAATGCGGCCAGATTTATCAACTACAGAAACATACAATAGATTACGTTCACCCCTGTTAATACCAATAACACATACATCAGGATCTGCACTGACACATTTATTTACAATATTATTATAATTATAAATCTTGCCTGCACCGAAATTCATTGTAACAGGAATATGTAACAGGAACTGGTCTTTTGTATATCTTTTATTCTTTATAATGTCATAATCAAAAATACTTTCTTTCTTCTCATTATTAATATTTTTATTCTGAACAGGCTGGTGTGCTTTGTGGACTATCATATCCTGGCTATCAATTGAGGCTGGTCTGTAGAATACCTCTGCTCCTCCATTTATCTGATATACCGGATTTTTTAAGTTTCTCTCATCAAAAAGCATTTTAAAATAAATAGTATGTAAGTTCAGATTGCCTTTACTGTATTCTGAAAAATCTTTGCTGTATATTTTAAACAGATACAGCTTTCCTTCATCGACTAATTTATTGATGTATTCTTCAGGTATTTTCTTTGTCTTAACAGAGTATGCCTGACGGTCTACATCAATAAAGAATTCATTTAATGTGTTATATTCTTCCGGTTTCTTGAATGAAAAATTAAAGTAATTCTCTCCATTTTCATCAATGAGCATAGAGTAATTTTTCAGGAAGTTGTTCTGAAGGTAATCAATCAGTGTGCTTATTTCTGTTTTATCTAATGATTTGCTGTCTTTTTTCTTTTTCTCAAGTATTCTCACAATTTCTTCCGGCGGATTTTGTGGGTATATCTGTTTTGACGAAAGATATTTCGCTGAACTTGGTATCTGTTTTAATACCATTTTTTCGTAATATGGCTCACTGCTCTCACAGGCCTTCAAATTTTTAAATGCGCTTCGACAGCCGCTGGCTAAGATGCCAAGATAGTAATTATCATCTTTTAGCAGCATAATACCGCAATAATCAGATTCCTTGTTTATGTCCCAGCCAGCTAGTAAACAAGGATTATTAAAATTAAGCTTTATCTTTTCCTCTGAAAAAGGCTTTTTGGTAAGGTAATTTCTCATAAGGTTATATATGCTGTCTACCTTAGTTACATTGCTTAAAATAAGCTCTAAGCTGTTATATACAAATATATCTCTGTTATCTTCATCTCCTGTCCCTGAAAGAAGCTTCAAATCCCTTTCAAGAGTTTTAATATAATCTAAATATGTTTTTATTGCATCAACAGCTTTCAGATTTTTAGCAAGCTTCTTCTCTCTTATATGCTCTACATACAGAACATTATCAAGAAGCTTTCTGCTTGTTTTAATATTGCTAATATCTTCATTTATTTTGTCAACATAACAATTTAATATATTAATATTTTTATCATCAGCCAAAGCCTGTACAGAGGCTAAATCATAGCTCTTATACTTATCTAACTGCTTCTTTCGTTCCTCAATATACTTATCTTCATACTTCTTTTTCTTTCCTGTATAGCTGCTGTCATATCTTTCAATAAGCATATCATTAATTTCATTCCACTTGCCAAAAATCATAACAGAAAGAGATGTTAAAGATATGTCATTTTTTACATACACCCCAGTTCCTCCTGAAGCATATAAGTCATTATAAAATGAATTAAAGGCTTCTCCGGAAACAAAAGGCATAAATTCTTCTTCAAAGTTGTGCAGTCTTTCAATAGCTTCTTCATCGCTTTCTATCATATCAATAAAAAGAGTTTTCTTGTCTGATAAAAGCTGTTTATACAGCTCTTTAAGCTTCGGGAACTTTTTATTGATATTATTCTTTTTGTTATTATTATTAATAAGATTGATACGTATATTAAGCTTTCCAATCATTTCATTATAAGCATCAATTCCTTTCTGCGACAGGAACTGTCCATACATACCGACAATAAAATAATCATTTATATCCGGAATATCCGATAACTGCCCATCAAGTAAACTAAATACGCTTATGTTATCAAAAAATCGTGGAAGATTATCATTAACTGCTCTGTTTGCTACAGAACCGGCTATTGCTTCATCTGAATATAAAGTAGCCCTTACATCATTGTAATTCGTAAAATAGCTTGTGAAGCCGTTGAAGCTTTGCAGGATATTATATTCTTCTTCTGTTAATGCAGTATCCTTTGCGGCATACTTAAATATCTTTGTACCGGAAAGTTCCTTATACAGTTTATGCTCTTTTAATGCCTTTGATATGCACTCTCTTAATGCTGAAAATGCCTCATCAAGCATTTGCCTTTCCTCTATATTTTTAGATGGCTTGAAGTATAAATCAGCAACATAACCAATATCACCTAAAATGTTACCTTTTTCAAGTGTTGAATTAATTACCTCATTATGGACTTTATCAAACAACTTCTTTACAACTACAGCATTTTCTTTCCTGAATTTATCTGCTTCAATTATATTGTCATTCTTGATATTTTCCAGAGTTTTTCCCTGTGGTATTAAATTAAACCTCAACGTTTTTGATAACTCATATTGTTTAGTAAGATTTTCAAAATACATAAACTTTTCCTTTCTTTATAAACACAATCCCCCACAAGCTGATATCTTGTGAGGGATTTTATGTAATATTTCATAATGCTATAAGATTTAATGCTTGTTTTATCAAACATCCGGCCCGATGAGCGGCTAGTTCTTAGTTACAAGCTTTAAAAAATAAATTTTATTATTGATTTATATATTACATATATCAATAATTTTTGCAATAAGAAAATTCTTCTATAAATCTTTGCAGGTTATTAGCATCATATATATTGCCAAGACCATACGTATCAACATAGTTCTGCACCTTTTTGATGTCATCGTGTGAGAATGTCCATTCCTGCTCTATATGATCACAGTTCATATTTCCGTAATTATAATATGGGAAATCTGCAAAAACTACTCTGAATTGTTCTACATCATATGTAATGCTTGCCCTGTTATCCATAGCTCTTTTCAGGGTTTCCGCATACTCGCTGTTTGTTCTCCAGATTGAATCGGGTTCAAGTCCGCCATCTTCATAAGGCTTATCATAGTAATTCTCGCTTATAGACCTTACGTATTTTGTGTTTTCAACCTTTTCAGCTTCGGTACTAACAATATGTACAAGTATCATTTTCACAGTGCTGTTTACAGCACTGTCAGCAGCTCTGTAGGTAACAGATATTACTGCATTATTAGTAAGTGTAGTGAAATCCCTTTCTGAATAATCAATTATTTCAAATATAATATCTTCAGGATTATCATTATCATCTGTTACTGTTGCTGTTGACATAAGGCTGTCATAAGTTATTTTTCCGGTCTGTGCATTATCAAGTGTGAAATATCTGTCTATTGCAGTTATTACCGGGCAGTCGTCCCACTTAACAAATAATGTGACTGTATCGTTAAGCTTCGATGTAAGGCTTTTAACTGTTTCTTCATCAGCATACGTATTGTTATTATCATACCAGTTTAAAAACTTACTTTCTCCTTCAGAAGTTGACCTTGTGAATGTATTCTTTGGAAGCTTGATATCCTCGTCATACACAGCCTTTATTTTGTCCATAGAGCCGTTTCCACCATTTGAATTGAAGTTTATATAGTAACTGTTATTTGTTGCCCTTACAGCCAGATATACGTTGTGTGCTGGCATAGTGAATTTCATTGTCTGTGTATCATATGAACTTCCACTAATAAATGTAGTAATGTTACTGCTGTTTACTGAATACCAGCCTGTAGGATACTTTGAAAGGTCTGTTTCACAGTTACAGCCTGAAGTATGCCAGTGGTATCCTGTCTTTACCTCTGCGCTTACTGTTACCGGTTCTTCATACTTATATGCTCCTGCACCGCTTGCACTTTCAATTCCATTTTTTGTGCTGATTGATGTACTGTTTCCTGAAGAATCATCACCGCCTAATTTATATGTATTTCTTGTATAATAGTAATTAACTACAAGGCTTCCGTCAGGTTTAATGATAACTGTTTGCGCTTCTGGTGCTGTAAATCCCTCATAATTTTTTACACCTGGTGTTACCAGAGAGTCCGTTGTGCCTTTAAGGTTATCTGTATCTGCAAGAAAATAGTTAGTTTCATTATGCTCACTGGCATTTGCATATTGTGTTGTGCCATCAATATATAGTTTTTCTTTCCAGTGTTTTACTACATATGGTGTATCTGGGTTAGGTTTCCACTGTGCATATAAGGCAGAGCTTATTCCGTCTATGTTCCAGACCTGGTAATCATAAGAGCTTTCAGTATCTGAATATTTGCTGTCAACGTATATTGAATTATCGCTTCTCATTGTGAGATATTCATTTTTATTATGTACGCTTATTTTGTATTCGTGTACGTCCACTAACTCTAAATCCCACATAAAAGCTGAATTGTTCTTATCAAGTGCCGCAGCCTTTACTTCACCTGATGAAGAATACAATGCCTGTCCGGTTGACATATTCATTATGTAATAAGCCTGTGCATTATCAGCCTTAATAAAAGACCACCACTGTGCCATTTCATAATCTGCTTGCTGTGCATACAATGTACTGTTGTTCTGCTTAACTGCAATATTATAGTCTGTACGATTTCTAATAAGCGTAATGCCCTGACAGTCTGTTTTATCAATAACATCATTTTCTTTATAAGATTTTCCTGAACTATCTGCAGATGTATTATATCCGGTAAATGTATAACCTATTCTCTTAAATCTGTTTGTATCTGCAATGTTGTCATCTGTAGCCTGCAATGATTTGAAATATGAGAAGTTATCATTATCCCCATTGCCATAATATTCAGTAAGTCTTGTTGCTGGTGTCCACTGCACCTGGAAATAATCTTCCCTGTTAAGGAAGTCTATTTTCCATCTCTGACCATCATAATCGACTGCGTGATATACGCATATATTCTGGCCAGCATTGCTGTTTTGACTTCCACCCTGGGCATCAAGCCTGTAATTTTCATTACATCTTGAAGCTATATAGTAATATCCGTCACCGGCAGGAATAAGCTTCCACTGCTGAGCCTCAGACCAGTTAAGATGATGAAGCTGTACGTTTGCGGGGTCTGAAGTATTTCCATATGCCAAGTCTAAGAACTTTCCATTTGTATTATTAACTATATAGTAATATCCATCTCCGCTTGGAAGAAAACTCCAGTAATTGCTATGGTTACTAATATCGTCCCACCACAGTTGAATATTAGTTCCATCTGCATTATTATCTCCGGCTATATTAAATACAAGATTATTATTATATGCACTTCTGATTACTGCCCTGGCATTATTATTATCCGAAGGGGCTATATTTTCTCCTGCTTTTCTGAATGTTCCGTTTTCAGTTTTGTAATTTACAAAGGCATAATTATTTTTTGTGAACTTATTATTTATTGTGAAGGCATTTCCATTGTACTTTTCACAATGCTCCCTTATGTTATAAGATACAAAATAATCTTTGCCACTGCCGGCTTCTTCCTGTCCTGATGTTGCGCCATTGCCGTCATAATATGCTAGTGCATAGCCATTATAAACGTAAATTCGTGCTTCGTTATTCTCTGCTTTTATATTCCCTTTTAGGGTATTATTATCACAGAAAATATATCCAGCATTTTTACTAAAATTTTTAACCTCATATGTATATCCGTAAGGCACTTGCTTGTAATAATCTGTTACACCTATTGCCTTATCCCAGACGTTACCATTATCATCATAAATATATACATCACAAGTACCAAGGTCTAAGCCTCCGTCTTTCAGTCCGCTTAAATTAGTGCTGTGATTATAGGTGGCATTTAAGTCTAATATATAGCTGTTCCTTGTCCAGCCAGCCCATAACGTCATATCCCCGGCATATTTATAATGCCAGTTGTTATCCCAATAACCCCATAACGAGCTTTCTACTGCATTACCTGAACTATTATATATCTGCTCTAAATGGTCTAATGAGCCATCATCTTTCCAATAAGCACGATACCAGCCATTGAAGGAATAACCTTCCCTTGACGGACAGTCATTACCCATTAAGCTAAATGAAGGTTCATTATAAGTTACTGTTACACTACCAGTAGTTCTATCCGTACTTAAATTTCCATATAAATCTATGTTTCCTCCCGTTGGAAGAATTCCACCATCTGCATTAAAGCTCAATGTATAATTAGGTATTTCTGGATATGTAAACTTTAATGTTATGTTGTCTACACGTTTTATTTTCTCTATGTACTGGTCAACCTGCCAGTCTGGATTATCGTCAAAGAAATTTGTAACATTAAACTCACAACCCTTTGATGTTAAATCAACACTGGCATCTTTTTTCTCATTATAAGATATTTGTGATAAGTCGTGTTCGCCGCTGTCTGTAAAATCAAATTTAGCATTTCCCTCAAGTATTATGTAAGACCCTTGGTCCGGTGGCATACCCGGAGCAACAGCAAAACATTCTAATCTCCAATCAGATGTTTTATCAACTTTAACTGAATAAGAAGCTTTGCCATTAGTATCTCTTGTAATGTTTACTTTTACAGGGACTTGAAAACTTTTTGTTGCAGATGCGTCCCAATCGTCACATCTCCAAGATGAATCAGGTACATAATGTTCCCAAAAACTATATTTTACAGTATATTGCACTTCTAAATAACCATCTACTTCTGTTGATATTTTATAACTGTCTGCATATACTTCTGTTGAAAATACTGTAAATCCTGCAATTATCATTATTACAGCAATGATAAAACTTATTGATTTTTTTAAGTATCTTTTTGTAATTAACATCATTACTCCTATTTATTTTAAAAAGTTAAAATAACCTCTATTGTTATTCCATTAGGACAATTATGTGCTTGTGCAATTGCCTGAGCTTCTTCTTTTGTGTTTGTTTGAAGTCCAGTTAAAGTTCCATCTGAAAATACAGCACCTAATTTATATCCTGTTAATGGGTCAATACCTTCATAGTGAGAATAAGTTTTTCCTGTATAAGGATTTATACCTTCATCAGTTTTAGTCCATTTTCCAGTTGCAACTAATCTTTCTTCATCTGTTAATGTTGGAGCTGCTGGTTCTTGTGGTGTCACTACTGGCTCTGGAGTTGGTTCTGGAGCTACAGGCTGTTCTACCGGGGTTTCTTCTACTGCACTTGAATTGTTATTCTCTACCGGAGCTTCTTCTACTGCACCAGAATTAGTATCCTCTACTGGAGCTTCTTCTACAGGCTGTTCTGCCGGTGTTGTATCTGTCCAGCCTGCATTTGTATTTTCTGCTGGCTGTTCTTCAGGAACTGTATTATTAACTTCTTCTACACTATCACTATTTCCCTGATTTTCATCTGTTACTGCCTCAGCTACTAAAACTTCTTCATTAGAAGCCTCTGTATTTTCTACGGAAGTTTCTGTTACTTCCTGCTTGTCCGTTGCCTTTTCTGTGCTTGTTGAATTAACCTGCTTTACTGCAACTGTTGTTGTCTGAGCTTCTGTTGCTGTAGAAGCCTGGTCCTTGCCACCGCAAGCTGTCGCTGTCAATACTGTTGCTACAATTGTAGCTGTGATTAATAATTTTGTCTTTTTCATAATAAATTCCTCTCTTTCAATTGTTTTGTTATTTTAATACAATTTTTAACTTTTTTCTACCGCAGTAGTAAATTATATTTTTCATAGAATGAAGTATAAACTATCCAATGAGGACACCCTGAACTTCCTGTATATAATTCTACATAAAAATCTTTATCAGGGATTGGAGTGTTTATTTTTAAATTAAATGAGGGCCAACCCCCATCTTTAGAAAACCTCAGCCTGTCACCATCTGGATATTCTAATCTATAGTCACTGTATTTTAATAAGTTATCAATGTCCTTTATTCTTTCTTCACAGTAATAATCTTCGTCCCACATTCTTTCATATTTTTCATTTATTTTTACATAATTAAAGCAAATAATATCTATCAATATAGAGCATATAAAAAATAAACAGAACAAGCATATTTTTATATTAAATAAAATAAATAAAGGCAATGAAAAAATTACTATTACTGTCAGACGTGCAGACAAACAAAATAAATCGCTACTATCTAAATATGCTTTATATCGTCTAGCACATACTTCTTGATAAGTCCTAATACGTTCTTTATCTTCTTCATCATCAAAAATGATTGTTACTTTTTTTTCAATAAAATTATATTCTTTTTGAACTTTCACATTTTAATACCTCTTTTCCTAATTGTATTTATAGTTAATTCAATAATGCACTTTTATTACAATATCCCTAATTTCTGTAAAATGAGAGGGATTCCAGTATAACAACCTGCAATTGCAACTAATATATATATTATACCTATGAAAATACCTATCACATTTTTCGATTTAGGATATACGATTATTTTTTTATCTACAAGCTCTTTTATAAAAAGAAAAATTCCTATTGAAGACATAATTATAATTAATAATGCTCCAAAAACACAAAATATTAGTTGACATACTAAAAATATAGTCCTCAATTTCATTCTCCTTTACCTTTACAATCTGCCGCCTCAGTTATATTAAGTTTATAGTACTTATATTGCGGATATTGTTGCATTAATAAATCTATATCTATACCTCTATAGAATATCACTAAATCATCATTACTGAAATTTTGTGTTAATTCGGTATCTGATGGAATTGCACACCAGACTGTTTTGTCTAATGACTTTAGAAATTCTTCAGCATCTTGCTGTCGTTGCTTTAATAAATCTATATCTTCATCATATATAACAGGATTTACATCTACACCCATTTCTTGTGTGAAAGAAGTCACTTTCTTATTTGTGTAAACAGTTTCTTTTTCTGGAATAAGCATACTAAATATAAGATAAAATGATGCTATTCCGAAAGGAAACATTAAAAGCTCCCTAAGAAGACTATAGTCCAATTCAATTTTTGTATAGAAACGTATAAAAGCTAATACACCAGCGAACACAGATATCACTAATAACACCAATAACATTAAATTAGTTGTTTCGTATTTATGTAATTCTTTTTCAAACTCGTACATTTTAATTCTCCTTCTCAGGTATAGTAATCTCATAAAGTTTATAGTCTGGTGGGTTTTGCTCTATTAATTTTATATCTCCACTAAATATTACTGGCTTTCCGCTATCATCAAATTCCTGTGTTAATTCAATATTTTTTGATGTTGAACCGGTTAAAATAATATAATCTTGTGTTACTTTGTTCCTTGATGTTGAAACCCACACTGTTTTGTCAGACATCTTTACATATTCTGTTATATAAAAATCACCAGAGGTTACATCAGAAGCCATTTTTTGATTATTAATTGTTATAAATACCATATCATCGGTAATTTTATATTCTTGCTCATTATCATCACAGTTATCATCTTTATCAGCGGCAATTTCTTGAAATGTTAGGAATAAGCTTATCCATAAAAACATTGTAAACATTAAAATCAAATATATATCGTCCATTTTTCAATCTTCCTTTGTCATCTTAGTTATGTGATATTGTTGTTTTTATACTATCAAATGTCTATTGATAACGTTTTTCCTATAACCATTAAAGTTGTAATCACAACAAACAAAATAGCCATACGCTTATCGTTTGTTCCTAAATATAAAACAAGACCAATGCTAACAGTTGTACATATCCCTGCTTTTAGGAAAGATATTTTTATACTATCAATATCACTTGAATTATAACGTAATTTAGAATACCTTATCCATAAAAACACTGCTGTGAAAAAAAATATCATTATTTCTATTAGTAGAATTTCTTGTTGGCTCATATACAACTCCTTTTTCTCATATCTGTATTAGCTGGAAATGCTCTTTTCATAACCAAGCTATAGATACTGATTATTCTGTTATAAATTAACTTTTTGATTATTAATACCATAACTTTATTAAACCGCTAATTACGAATAATATAAGTGCAGATAATATTAAAGCACTTATTATATGTCCCCTTTTTCTGCTATCTGCATCACTTGAAAATACTGCATATATACCTGATAGCAATATAAATAAAATTCCAATTACTTGCACAATTATGTAAGCTTCCATATTATTCCTCTTTCTATGTACTGATATTTGACATTTTTCTTATTTAGGACTATCATAATTAATAACATTAGCCCTTATGTTTTGTTTTAGGCTTATGTTATTTGAATGGTGAGGAGAGGCTGTAAAGTCTCTCTTTTATAATTATTTCTCGCTTTCTTCATACATAATCTTTACACCTACTACATTTGTAGAAGTTCTTTTATATGTAATAGCTGACATAATATCCCACACATCATCGTTATCTATAGAAACCGTAGCGTTATCTATTATCGACACAAACTTTTTAATAACTTCGGCTTCTGTATTGCTTATTGTTATTACATAGTTATCTTCGCCCTGCATATTATTCTAACTGCTCCTTTATTTCTTCTTTTGACAGGCTTTCAAGATTATCTATATAGACTGCCGCATCATCACATTCTACAAGCACACAGGCAGCCTTTCTTTTATTACGACACTCACAGATAAAAATTGTATCATCTTCTAGCCATTCTTGGATTCTTTCGGCATCGTCGGCGACATCGTAATAATTAATGTCGCATAATGCCTCCCTGACTGCTCTGACTTCCTGTTCTGTGAGAATTCTTCCTGCATAAGTGATATTTGTCATATTAATATCGTTTCTTATAATCTTCTTTTTTACAAGAAGCTCATAGTACATACCTCTAAGTATCATTGGTTTGCATTCCGAAATTCCATTTTCCCAATTTTTTACCGTCTGATAAGGTATTTTTAGGTAATCCGAAAACTCTGTCCTGTTCATTCCTGTTTTTAGTCTTAATTCTTTTACTGTCATACCACAATCCCTTTCTTTTAAAATTAATTATTTCCTTACAATGTTATTATAGTCCATATTGGACTGTTTGTAAAGTATTAATTTATATTAATTTTAATTATTTTGTCTGAATTAACAGTAAAGGGGAAACTTACTACAGCATTATCACTTGTCCAGTAAATTCTTTCATCAGGATATGGATTTACTGGTTCATATAAAAATGTTCCTTCAGAAACAGTCATATATTTATATATTGTATTATCAGGATATAAATATTGTATAGTATACATATTCACATCATTATTAATATCCTGATATTCTTTATCTTCAAGAATTACTGTCTTTTGGGCAACAACATTTCCAGTTTTACCATTTATGTGCTTATATGTTTCTGTCACCTGTATTGACATAATTCCCTTATCATAATCAGTATCAAGGACTCTTATTGTCACACTTGAATCTGACTGTATCTGCTCAGTAAGAGCCATAACTAAATCTGCTATATATTCTTCCTGATTGCTAATGCTGTACGTATTCTTTGACAGTGTGCTTATTGTTCCTTCCAGTGCAGAATCAAGAGCGTTTTCGGCTTCCTGCTGTCGTATATCTCTTGCATTGACTGTCATTGAAATATTAATAGACATCAAAACAATTAAAGTAATTACAAAACCTACAATAATATTCTTCATACTCTTTTCTCCACAGGCACGTTTATTGTTACAGTTGCTTCATTATTTACTGCATCATATACATATGCTGTAATCTCATATACAGCATCTTCAGGAAACACTGCTGTCCTATTCTGCTGGTTGTATATAGCTGTAATATCTGTTCCGCCATTCATTATTTTTACAATACTGAAGGTATTTATATCTGAAGCAGTATATTCAACCCCATCAAGAACAGCAATAAAATAATCATCTAATGCAACGGCTTCACCAGCCTTGATTATTTCCTGTGTTTCATTATATTTTATTTCCGGCTTTAAGACATTAGCAGCTTCTATGACCGCTGTGTCATCTGTGTAATTATCATATGTATAATCTGCACTGTCCATATTAGCCGCAATTACATTGTTATAGCCTGTGACTGTACGTCCGTCAGACGTTGTATAAGATACATTTCCCAATATCCCGACAATTGCTATAAATATAAGTACCGCAATGGCTGTTTCGCCAATTTCACTTACAATTATTTCCATTTTTATCTCCCTGCAATCCTGATGACAGCTAATATAAAGTCAATTGCCATCAGGATATTCATTAAACTTATCTTCACTTTCATAATTAAAAATTAAATGTAACAGCTCATCTATGCTTATTGATTTACCATTCATCTCGTTACATATGACAGACTGCGTGAACTCTTTGTCTGTTATGTTGCTGTTATCTGCCTTATCTGTTCTACTATTCATAATTTACCCTAATGTGCTTATTGCCAGTGTCTGTATGTAATCTGAAAAGCTTGTTCCGGTAAAATAAGAAATTACCATTGCAATAATTACACCAAACGTCATTACTGCAATTGCACCTTCGCCTATAAATTCAACTATTTCGTCCATAAATACCCCTTTCTTATGCGTTTACGCATAAGTTAAAATGATGTCAGATATAGAAATATCTGTGAGAATATGGCTATTATGCCTCCTCCGATAATCAGGCAGATTGCCGCCTGTCCAATCTGGTTTATTAATATTTTCATTATATTTGCTCCTTAAGTCAGGGTGCTATTAGTAGCACCCTCTATCTTGTATATCCTCTGCACTGATGTGATGAGGCCACATTAAGGACTGGAATTTTATAGTCATATGTCAGAATAACCTTGCACATAACTGTTTTTCCGTTCACGTCACTTATCTTATCTACGCTAAGTGTATATCCCTCATTATCAGCATTAGAAATACAACTGTTGATAACATTATCTGACATATTAGCACTTTCTATTTCCTGTATAACATCAGCGTGATAGCTTTTTGCTCTTGAGGCATCAAGGTTAGCTGATATTATTCCGGCTAATATAATTCCGGTTAAAACAGTCAGCAGTACACTAAGCATAGCTTCTATTATCTTATCCATACACCCTCCTAAATTATAGACGTGATACCATCAATAAAATACAAAGCATAGAATGCCATATCTGTAAGTAATAATGCACAGCAGGCAAGTATTTCCCAGTAGCAGTATAATTTATTCCTGGCATCTTTATTTTTTCTTTGCTGTTCTGAAACTGTGTTAGCCTGCTTTCTATTCTGGCTGAATATTGTAGAAAGCTCCTTATCCACATCTGAACCTGAAGCTGACATAACACTGTATAACGTATTCATTACTATTCCTATATCCTCGAAATTAAAGAATTTACAGAAATTGTTATATGGTTCAGGGCTTGTCGGAGTTTCTCCCAGTTCTGTAAGCAGTTTTTCTATTTCCGGCTTTAAAATATCTGGTGCTGTATCATAAGAATCTGCTATAGCAGCTACAACATTGCTGAACTGTATTCTTAATGCTACTTCCATTATCCAATCGGCAAATTCAGTCTGAACTGCTCTTGATACCTGTGCCTTTCCCACCTTATATCCTAAACTTGATGAAAAATACATAAATACAGCAATAAGCAGACCTAAAATAAGAATTACATTACTATAAGATATGACATATAATAATATTGTTATCGCAAGTGTAATAGCCGTATAAGTTAATGCTTTCCTTTTCTCTTTCTTAAAGTCATAATTGACAACTTTGTAATAGTATTCAGATGTTGCATACTTGCTGTTTTCATCATTAAACCAGCTCTTTTCTATTGCTTTATTTATTTTGGAATAAAGATTTATTGTAAAGATAATAACTACTGTTGATACAACTCTTACAGCTGAAGACTGACTAATATCAAAGTTGAGGGATTTATTTTTGATAGGAAGATATAAGATTACAAGCGCAACTAATAATATAGCAACACTTAAACCAATAAAAATCTTTCTTGCGTATGCCTTATCTTTCTGTTCATTTACAATGCTGGAAACCCAATCGTCCCTGTCATTTAGCATAAGCTCTATTCCAAGATCTGGATTTCCACCATTTTCTTCAACTTTAATAAAAAACGAATGCATACGTTTTATTCTTTTATTAGGAAATTTTAATTCAATGATTTTAAGTGCTTTTTCTTCAACTGTTCTTGTAGATGTTGCTGTAAAATCATTTTTGAAATATTCTCTTGTTTCTTTATCAAATATCGAATCGTCCTGATTATATATATAATCTACAGCCTGTAATATTGTGTCTTTCATTTCTCCTTCCGGAAAAATAAGTGATGCATCAGACAGAGCAGTGATTATTTTATTATGTGCCTTAAAATAATAAAGCATTTTTTCGATGTATTTAGAAGCATCAGAAAATCTGCGCTGTTCATACATAGTTTTATATGCCTGGGCAATCAGTTTAGGTGTTATCAATAGGAGGTATACTGATATTGCTATATATCCAGCTAAATGAAGCCTGAATAAATACGCAGCAATTATTCCTGAAGCAAGCATTAATACATATGTCAATACAAGCTTTTTAACTGAATAAACATATCCATAGTGTTCAATCTCACCAATCAAATTTTTATTGTTAAGATAATTTTTTCTGTTTTTCATCGGGTATCCTTTCTTATATTTTTTTATTATCATCTACATAAAAAGGGTCTTTGATATTGCTTTCTTCAAACTTCTTCAAAATCTTATCAGGAAGCTTATTAGACACATCAGTTCCTTTAATCATATAATCAACACAGTTATTCTTCTTATTAACTCTTTCAAAGAAGCCAATTTCGTCAATATACCTTGTTGCTGTTCCATCAGGATTTTTACGTTTCTTGATGACAACTCCCACATCTAAATTTTCGTAAATGTTATTTTCTATCTGTTCAGAATAATTTTTATTTTCAAGCAGATTTATAAGTCTGTCTGGTATGCTCCTGTAATTTCCTGAATGGGTTGTCGTTATCCCCGGAACACCACTTGTCCATAATGCGGCTAATTCTTCTATTTCACTGCTTCTTACCTCTGTGAATAGTATTCGGCTTGGATTTAATCTCATACACAATGTAATAGCTTCCCTATATGAAAATACATCATTGATTTTCAGGGATATGCACGCTGCATCAGGCTTTAACTTCTTATAATACCATTCAAGCGCATCTTCAATAGTTACAACATTTTCATTATCTGGAATATACAGGCTGAGATATTTACCAAATTCAGACTTCCCGGCTTCGGGAATTCCTGCAACAATAATGTTACAGCCTGAAATTACACAATTAATTAATAAATTAAGATTTCTTTCGCTTATATATCCACTCTCAACAAGCTCTTTATATGTAAATCTTGTCTTTTCTGTCGTTCTTCTTATTAACAGGGAGTCACCGTTAGGAGCAATAGAATTATGCACTGCTGTAATTCTCATATGCAGTTCTTCGTTATCTGTCTGTAATGTATTAGATTCCTTATTAAAATTAATTCCTTTTGAGTTTGCCATTATGGCAATAAGATTGTGTATATAATTTGCGGTTACGTCTGGGTCATCTACCCTATAACATCTGTTATATACATCTTTTATCCAGAGTTCGTTTCCGTTCCAGTCAATGTTAGTTATTTCATCATCGGCTAAATACTTATTTAGGGGTGTCAACACTTCATCATTAAGTGTATTAGCTTTAAAATCCATTTTTAATCTCCTATTATCGTTAATAATAAAACGGGCATATAATATATATGCCCATTTTATTCTCTGGTGCTATTAATAGCACCCTGTCCTTTTTTATGGAAGAATGCTTGTTGCTTTATCCACGATTGAACTAAAAGCATTTGCTACGACTCCTGTGCCATCTGTAGCCATAAAGCCGGTAATAACAGCTACTACTGCTACAATTACAACAAGTTTTGTTGTTGGTTTTCCCATTTCGTCGATTAAAAATTCCATCTTTTTTTCCTCCGTTTTTTTAAATTATATATAGAAACGCTTTTGCGTAACTATCAAAGTGATTCGATAAGCTTAAGCATAGATTCAATCGTTTCCGGTTTTAAATCCTTTACTGCGTTCATAAACCTATGCTTATACTCAATATTTGCATATTCTTCAGTAAGGCATATTGATGACATATCCAGCGCAAGCATTATCTTTATAAGTGACTGAAGGCTGGGTTTTGAATATCCATTCTCAATCTTTGATAATTGTGCCTGATTAATATTTGCCTCCTGTGCGAGCTGGTTAATTGAATATCCTTTATTAATTCTTGCCTCTTTTATTTTTTTGTTTATGTTGTAAATTAATAAGTCTATGTATTCATCATCATATGCTGCATTTTTATACTTTTTCATATCATTTTTTCCTGAAGAAATTCTAATAGTTTATCTCCTATCAAATTGAAATAATTAAATAATTCATTTCTTATGTCACTGCGTGCTACTAATAGCACCAGTATTACTATAAAAACAAGAATGATACATACTTTAACCCAGAGCAAAATCCATTTAACAAAATCCATTATCCTGCTGAATTTAGGTAGTTTCTTATCTGACTTTATCTTTTCGACTTTATCTATTGCGTAGTTCTGGGCTTTTTGCATCTGCTCATAAAACTGCTCATTTTTTGTCTGCCTCATCAATGCCGGTTTGAATTTATTATTCTTCATTTTCGCAACCTCGCTAAAAATCCCAGCTTCTTCTTTTCTGTGTTATTTTCCTTTGCCTCTCCAAGCGGAAGTAACCTCTCATATTCAGGGTTATGTATATAATCGAATGGATCAGCAACAAGCACATTGAAATAAGTATCATCTTTTTTGTCCATCATCATATCCTTAATATCTTCCTTATCATTTTCAGGTGTGAAATTAAAGATATATTTTGCTTCCCTGTAAATTGGCGACTGTAGAAGCGGCTGTACGCACTCTATTTCATTTGCTTTTGTTCCTGCAACAAAGATATTCAAGTCTTTTTCCAAGAAGGAAACTTTATTGAATGAAGGGTCTACAACCGCTCCATAATCGCAAATAATATAGTTGTAATCATCTGACATAACCTCACCCATATTTGAGGATACATACATTCTGATACCATTGTATTTGAGGTAACTTTTGTTATTATCTCTCTTTACATCTGCATACAGTTTCTCACACTGCTCTATATATTTTAATGTATTAATTTCTACATATGCGGCATTATAGCCTCTTGATTCTATGTATTTGACAAGCTGGAGGCTTGTTGTTGTCGTGCCTATTCTTGGAATAGTACCAGCAATACCAATTGTTTTGACTTTCTGCCTTATAATCTGCTGTGGTTCTTCAGCCGCTTTAATATCTATTCCATTTTCTTCGTAATAACCTTCAAGACATTTAGAATATTCCTCATACTGCTTAGCAAGGCTTGTGGCAAGAATAAAATTTTTAAATCCGGCATTAAGAAGCTTCTCAATCAACAACGACCGGTAAGAATAACCTATTGCAACTATAATAATTGTTGCATTTTTGGCATTTTTAGCCCGGACAAAATATTCTGTAATTATTTCAGCTTCATCTATGAGATTATCAACATCAAACAGTATTACCTCATAAGAACTGCTGAATATAATATTTTCATAATCAGCTACTCTCGTATATGTACCCGAATATGTGATTTTATCTTTCTTGCTTATTTCGCTTATGAAACTTCCATTTATTTCATTACCTACATATAAAATATCCATAGTATTCCTTTCAGGTGCTATTAGTAGCACCTTATTCATACATCATCTTTATTGCTTTATAGTCATCTATTTTTTTGTTAATTTCGTCTATTTCTTCCTGAAGCTCTTTATTATCATTATTAAGTGAAATGAGCTGTTTATTGACATCTGCTATCTGTGTATTAAGCTTGTTTAATTCATCAGCAGTTGTATATTTTTTCTGCATTTCAAGACTGTTAATCAAGCTTTCAAGATTGTCTATGCTTGAATTGTTATCATCTATATTCTTCTGTGTTTCCTGTTTCTGAACTTCATAATCTGCAATATACCGGTTGAGCTTATTAACGTAATACTCATTAAAATCCTCATAATCTTCTATAACATCAACTTTATTTATTAATGAAGCATCTGCATAATATTTAACAGGTCCAGTGCTGTTTCCAGTATTTATGTTTACTGCTACTCTCATACACACGAAATCTTCAGGAACATCATAAACCCTAATTACACTCATAGTCGGTGATGTTAACATCACCGAATAGCTGTAGTTATGTAGTGCATTATCTGCTACATCAAATATATAGCTGTCATTGCCATCATAGCTTTTATTGACTATGTCAAACTCGATTTCCATCATATTCTCTGAAGGAGCATAGTCCCATTTTGCAAGGGTTATTATTCTGTCTTCTAATTCAAGCTGTGTATTAACCGGAGTATTTTTCAACTTTTCCTGTTCATTAAAAATAAATTTAGAATTAAAGAAAAATATATATCCAATAATTATAATAAACAGCCCTATTAACATTCGCCTGTTACTGTTAGCTCTTATCTTATTTATTAGCTTTTTTAGCTTCTTTTCCATTTATTTCTTCCTTCCGCTTATTAATGCAGGCTGATACACAGTCACATTTAAAACAGCCTTTTTGTCCGAATTTTCCAAAACATTTTTTCATTTTTTAACAGCCTCCTAAATTAATTTAGCTTTGCCAAGCTACCTTTAATGCTTCTTTTATTGTATTGTGTTGATATATATTATGTTCTTCCGAATATTTCCACAAATTATCTGTTGTGCATATCACATAACATAATTTTTCAGCATCGTATATAATTGTAATTTCTTTATGTTTCTTCCCATTACCAAAAATGTAAAAATAGGTTGCCGGAACTTCAATTAATCTCCAGCCGGACAAAGACAATTTTTCTTTTTTCAATTGCTTTGCAAAGAAATTACACGCATTGAATTCTTCTTTACAACCACCATATAAAAAATCACTTTTATCATTTGGATAAACAGCAGAATGTCCATTTGCACATCCAAATCCCCAATTAATACAATAAATGCAGTTTCTTCTTGCACTCAAATCATTATATTTTAATTTTCTTCTGAATTTTTTCTTTATCCTTCTATTCATACTTATATCTTCCCTTCTTTTAATTTTCTTCATTAATGTATGAATAGTCCATAGCATTAACCCACTCGCCGTTAATAGTAATTCCAAAATGCAAATGAGGACCTGTCGATTGGCCAGTTGAACCAACCAGCATAATGACATCTCCAGCTTTTACCTCATCTCCTTCATTCGCTATTAACTGGCTTGAATGAAAATAATATGTCTTTACTCCATCTCCGTGGTCTATAACAATGTGGTATCCTGCGCCATTATTATAATTAGCTTCTATTACAGTCCCTGCCTTTGCCGCAACTACCTGTGTTCCAGTTGGTGCGGCTATGTCAGTTCCATTATGTGATTCATTCACACCTGTAACTGGATTTATTCTGTTAGGAGCAAATTCTGATGATATGTTTGCTCTTGTATAACCTGGAAGCGGCCAGAGCATACCGGATTCAGTATGTCCGACAAACCTCAGTAATACTGCGGCTTCCTCAAAATTATAAAATGACATTACTGCACCATTTTCTGTCATATGCACAATTCTTGAATTACCAACATATATCCCGGCATTACTGTAGTTTCCATTCTCATCTTTATATATGATTACATCTCCCTCATACATAATCTGAGGTCTTACATAAACAGCTTCATCTAACTTATAGCTTACAAAACTGCTTGATATAAGTTCTTCATAATCTGTAGGCATTGAAGCATATTCTGTATTTTCATTATTGTTATAAGCACAATACACAGCTTTGATAAATCCAATCCTGTCACAGCCATTTATGTCACTTCCACCCTCAAGATAAGCAATATTATCTATAAGGGTCTTAGAATATGCTGATACATCAATTCCCTGCTGGACTGTCTGATCATCGAGTTCCTGCTTATCAATTACAAGCTTATTAAGGTAATCATTAGGGTTTACATATTCGCCAGCTAGTTCAATTGAAAATTCTAAGACGTAACAGTCATTTTCATTATCAAATGTTACTGTTCCAATTTTAGAACCTTTCGTTACTTCCTGTCCTTCTTCGACACTTACATCAGACACATAATTATAGTGAATAACATAATCAAGATATGACACATCTATTCTGCTATAATCCGCACAATCTTCTATATGTGTAACCAATCCTGATGAAGCACTTAATACCGGCTGTTTTCTCACTCCTTTATAAAGTCTGCACTTATAATCATCTGAATAGTCTTTAATTATTGAATATATAGCAAGCGGATCAGCAAACTCTCTTATTCCACCTGTCAATATATCTATATACATAGATACATTGATGGCAAAATCTTCATTTCTGTTAGTAATGTCATTATCCGCAGCATATGTATAAGCTGAATCAGAACTATATCCGCCATTTTCGTAGGCATATGCTACATATCCTCTGTTATATTCATACGCCTGGTACATAATCTGCAAATTAGCTGTATCATATAAATCTTGTATGTTACACATTTCTATCAGGATCTTAATCTCTTTAACCCCACATTCGATAGAATATGAAGCGTTTGTTATATCATCATCTTCCTTACCATAAAGTGTATTGAATTCCTTATTAGATGAACGCATTACATCATCACCCTCTCCACCTGTTGTTACCTGCATAACTGCAAGAACAACATCAACATAGTATTCAATATTTTCCTGTTTACAGTAATTTAGTACAGTGCTTCTATACTGTTCTACCTCAGGTGAAAATGTCGTATACACTGCGGATTGTGAGAAATTATTTCCTGATGCCACAATTACAACTATCATTATTATAAGAAGTATTATGATAAATCCGAATGACGTAAATATTCCTGCTATTGCCTTAGCCACTGTTTTAATTATCTTGACTGCTGTATATGTGTCTACAGCTTTATCAATTACATCATTTTCCACTATGCTCCACCCCTGAACATATTCAGTTCATCATCTGAAGCATACACCTTAAATTCTATGTTCCTGTCACCCTGAATTGATAAAATAAAATTACCCTGACCAAGAACCGGAATTCTGTTATATTCATTATCATTAAGCGCACTGCCAAAAGCATTTTTAAGTGTCTGTTTCAAGCTTTCGTCCTGCTTTCCAATGAATTTATAATTAGAAAATGAGAACAAATCTTTAATAAGTCTTACGCTATCTTCGCTTGACCCTTCAGGAATACATTCACTGATAGACTGTGTTGCAAGACACAATCCACCGAAAACTTTTCTCATTTCTCTCTGCATATCTGTAAGCTGTTGTAATGCAACCGGGAAGCGGGTATTCATTATCTTATGAGCCTCATCAAATGTAATCAGGAAATGCACAACCTCATCTATGCCTATCTTTCCTTCCTCATAAAGCTGTTTCATAATAAGACCATTTCGCGTGCAGTTATCCCAGCACATAGACAGTGTTTCGTATAGTATTGTATTTGCGATGTGCGCCGGTAATGAAGCTATATTCTTTATGTTAAATACAACTCCCTGAGTATCCATAATGTTGTCAATTGATGTATGTCCGTCCAGCATTTTGCCATAATTATCTCTCACATCAACAAATACTCTTTTTATGTTTGAAAGTCTTACGACCTCATCTACAAGAAGTTTTTCTTCAGCCTTTGTATCAGGTTTTTTCCTCATTATTTCTTCCATTTCAAGCTCTATATGTGAAATAAAATCCGACATTGTTGGATATTCTTCTGGACTATAACCGGTTATCTTGTCATCGTATTTTATTTCATCAGGAAGAATTCCTATCCTGTTATACATATTTTTCACACATTTATTAAAAGAAATAATTTCCTGTGGGTTATGCTCCTGTGATAATATTTCGTATATCAAAGCAAGCTTGGCAGTATGCCTTGACCAGCATATTCCCTCATCTTCATCTACTTTTAATATCTGGAACATATTGTATATTCCATCGGTTCCATCAAGATTTATGGTTGTCCAGCCACAAACATCAGCCATATAACGAAGCTCCCCGACCACATCGAAAAGTCTTACATAATCTCCGAGCAGGAAGCTGTGATAAGAAAGCTTCTTAAGCAGTGTTGATTTACCTGAACCCATATTTCCAAGTATCAGCGTATTATAATAAGTTCTGACTGATGATTTGAAAAATGGGTTAAACATAACCGAACCACCACAGGACGTACTTCCCAGATACAATCCGTTCGGGTCACTTAATGAAGCGAAGTGGAATGGGTCACCCGCTGCTATCGCCTCATCAAGAATAGGTATTCCTAATCGGGCATTGGGAAGCTCCTGCTGTTTTTTATAAGGCAGGAACATTGCCTGATACTCATATTTCTGCTCATTAAGCATTATTGAACCCTTGTACTCATCAAGCTTATTTAATATTTCTGCCTGCCTCTTTTCAAGTTCTGCTTTGGTCTTTGCGCTGAAGTATATTCTTACAATTACAGATTTAAGTGTGCGGCTCATTCGCTTTACACTCTCATATAACCTTGATAAATCACTATAAGCATTTACCGCATCTGATACTCCTGTATCATTCTTCTCTGAACCTGAACGTCCCCTGTATTCCTTCATACTCTTAGATATATTTTGAAGTGCGTCTTCCTCATTTTCAGTATGAATATCTATTGTTGTTATAGCTCCCTCAAAATAACAAATATCTGAAAGCCAGTGGCTATATATGTATGTAGGGAACTGATATATCTGAATACAGGTTTCATATCCGGTTCCTGTCCTGGCATAGTCTATTGAAAACTTAATACCGCCCTGCGGCTGGATATATTCAAGCAAATCCGGCTCATACTTTATTTTTTCTTCTATTTTTTTACTTTTCTTATTATCTTTAAGTTTCATAATTAACCTCTCACAGATGTTTACATCTGTGTATCTAAGCACGAATATTTTTATTGTTCATCTTCATTAGAACTATATCTTTTTCTTTCTTGCTGATTTTAAGCAGTAAATTTCGACTTTCTAAGCTTTGTGATATTAAAAGTGACTGTTTTCGGTGTTCTTCTAAATCCCTGCTGAAATACTCGATAAAAAATTCTTTAGTAAGTCTGTTCTTTTGAACCCATTCAAGCTCCTTAAGTTTTATATCTAACTGCTGTTTTCGGAATTCATTTTTGCACTGCTCTATTTTTTTTAATACAAATGCAATCTGTTTTTCGCAGTTTGTAGGGATATTAATACTTATAATCTTAATGTCATCTTTATAGATTGAAAAAAATTGTGTAAGCTGTAACATATCCATTTCAAGCTCATCACTTGACTGTGTATTTAAGTCCTTACATCTTATTCCTACAATATCCATAACCGAGCCATCTTCATATATATAACACTCATTAGCTCTGTCATACTGCCTTTGCGGAAGTAACTTCAATATATTAGTATGCACCTTTTTTTTCATCTTTTAGCTCCTCTAGCATTTTGGCTGTTCTTTTATGCTGTGATTGATTTTTTAATGGATAAAATACATATGTATCACTTATAAACATCAAATATAAGGCTTTCCACCTTTTCAGCTTTGGATTGCTTCTTATCTCTGATGTCATATAAGCTCCTACAATCACATTAAAAATAACAAATGGAATTTGTAATTTTTCATATATGGAATTATTAATAATCAAAGCTAAAAATGCCATTATGCCCATCACAATAATGTCATTTACATAATAACGACTGCTTTCTGAGAGCTTTATGCCAGCTTTTATGTTATTTACAACAACATATTTATCATTCATCTTCATTTCCACCTATTCTGAATTTTTGGTTAATTATTCTTTTATCATCTGGAATTGGATTTACCGATGAATTGGAATTAATATTAGTGTTTTTATTGCCATTTGTTATATTGCCAGCCTGTTCATTTGATGTCGTTGCTGATGTTGAATTGACATTTGAACTATTGACAGAAGTGTTATTATTCACGCTTCCCACGTCCGTTTTTGCTGTTGCTTTTTCTCCCGATTTTACATCTGACTGTTTTATACCTTTACTATTAGTAGTAGCTGACGTATTCTGCTTGTCTACTGTATTTTCTGCCGATTTATCAGTGGTAGTTGAAGGAGTTCCTTCCTTATTAATATTAGGTTTTGTATTTGACAAGCTGTCACTACCTCTATTTGAAGTTTTATCATTATTATGTGATATTGAACTGCTGTCTGTTTTACTCCTATTATCAGCCCTGTTATTATGTTCAGCCTTGCTCATCATCGAATTATTATCATTCTTGGTTGAGTTATTATTATTTCTTGATGTATTGTTGTTGCTTGAATTACTATTATTCATATTTGATACATTAGAGCTGTTGTTTCCTGATGTATTACTGTTGCTTGAATTACTGTTATTCTCATTTGATACATTTGGACTGCTGTTTCCTGATGTATTACTGTTACTTGAATTACTGCTATTCTCATTTGATACATTTGGATTGCTGTTTTCTACTGTACTGCTGTTTCCTGAATTACTGTTATTCTCACCTGATACATTCGGATTGCTGTTTTCTACTGTACTGCTGTTTCCTGAATTACTGTTATTCTCGCCTGATACATCAGAATTATTATTTCCGGCTGTACTATTATTTCTTGAATTGCTGTTATTCATATTTGATACATCAGAATTATTGCTTCCTGATATATTATTGTTAGTTACATTACCACTGTCCTTACCAGAACTTCCATTAATATTACTTCCAGCTTTATTAATATCCGGTTTATTCTTCTTATCTGAAGTACCACTCATAAGATTTGAGGAATCAGTATTATTGCTGTTTTTGTTTGTATTAGCTGATGTTCCATTCTTATTATTAGAAGAACTCTTTGCTGTCTTATTACTGATATTAGGGTTATGTATATTTCTATTACCAGCATTATTATTTACATTTGATGAGTTACCAGCTCCATTATCTATATTGCCGCTGTTTATGTTAGGTTCATTTGAACTATTGCTGTCTGCTTCACCTGAAATATCTGGTTCATTCATAGCACCACCGCTTTCATTTGGAGTGTTTCCACCAGTTTCATTATTACTTGCAGAATTATTATTAATATTAGGTTCTTTTATTCCAGAACTGTATGATGCGCTGTCGTTAGATGAACCGCTGTTTATATTAGGCTCATTATTTGCATTACCTGCGCTCATTGCTCTTTTAGCATTATTAGCAAGATTACCCAGTTTGCTCTTTTTTGAGTTCTTAGAATTCTGCATCATATGATGCTGCATTCTCTGCTGTTGTACTAAACGCATAAATGACATTACTTTCTGTGCGCCTTGGCTCATACCCAAATCATAACCATAAATTTTCTGGATAATAGATGGTCCATCAATTACAATTAAAGCTGATATAAATATAATAATAGCCCTGACAATTCCTTCAAAATGAGTATTAGTATATGCCATTACAAGAAGATAAACTTTTAGCAGAATTGGTATAAAAAGCAAAATAAAATATGCTTGAAAAAAATACTCCAGAATTTTTTTTGTCTTTTCTCCATTAGCTAATTCCATTGAATGAAGGCAGGCTAGAATTCGTGATGTAATTATTTCGTATATCATTCTTATAACTGCATATGCACTAAATCCAAACACAAGTATATTTGCTATCAAATATAGAAATAATTGAAAGAAATGTATTGAATATCGGTAATACCAAGGTGGGTCAAATATATCAAACATTCCCTTTTTGTCGTACTCTTTCCAGGTTATTTTTCCATATTCATCTATACTCATATAATGGCTGAATACTTCTTTTGCTTGTCCACTGTATTTCTTGGGATTTATATGTTCTGTTACATCTATTGCATTAAGTGCCATTTCTGGATTGTTACAGGTATCTGCCAAAGTTGAGCTAAAGCTAAATCCCTGAGCCGCAATATAAGAAAGGTCACTTACATTGCTTAACACTGTCTGATTTGTCATTGAGTTATTAAGCAAATCATTTTTTGCGGAAATAAGCCCACTATTCAACGCACTTATTATTGTTGGCATTACATATATAATTGCCAGACCTACAGCTATATTTTTCAGAATAGGCGGTTTTTTTTCACTAAATGTCAATATCAAACCTATTGCAAGAAAGCTTAGTGTCAGCACTGGAACGATAAAAACAGAAAATCTTGTAACAAAATTTTTAAATATATCCGTATCCAAGAAATTAATTAAGTCATAAGCTGAATTAAAAACACTTTCCATTCCTTGTGACAGAACAGCTAAAAATTTTATTATTATCCAAAAAAATGAACGTATAATATCCATCCAGATTGAACTCTGGAAAAAATATTCACTATTGTTACTTATAATTGATTCATACATTTTTATATGTCCTCAATAAATTTAAAATTAATAAGCTGAAGCTTATCATCAAGAGTTAAGTCACTCATAACTACTACGTCAATGAATTCACTTAACATCATTGTTTCTTTTATCTTTAACCCCTTTTCTTCTGCGTTCTCAATAAACGATTTAAAGTTGGGAATATCCTTAATCAAATTATCGTATTTAAAATACTTTTTTAGTTTGTTATATTCTTTTATGTCTTCAGGCGACATTTCAGCTATATCTTCTTCATCAGCAGACTCTAATTTTTTCTTTGTCTTAAAGTATGCGGCTTTGTTGAGTGAAATATTATAATTAAAGTTTTCCGGTATAGAGGCTTCATCTATAAGCTCAATCCCTAAATCATAAATACTTTTATCCATAGGATACTTATCATTGATATACTCATAAGCGTATTTAAAGGCTGTACCATTTTTCTCTGAATTAAAAATAGGTTTTGGTTTTACTTTATTGCCTTTTAAATCCGTTCGTTTCATATACCTTTTGATAACATTTTCGCCTGGCAAAAGTTCCATAAGTTCGTTTGGAGAGATAAGCATTTTTTCTTCCTGCATCTCAGTAAATGATTTTTGCAGGTCTAATTTTTTTCCCATTCGATTAAGCGTGGTTATTGTTTCAGGTCCTATCGCATCAGAAAAGGCTTTTGCCGTGTTATAATCTGAACTTTGTATATATACCTGATTACCCATATTGCCTTTTATGGTTGTTGCCTTCTTTTCTCCATAGCTTGTATCAATCTGAGCAAAATCCTGAAAGAACATAAAAAACAACATTCCTATTCCAAGTCCAACAGACACCTTGCTTGTTAAGTCTGGAATTGTATAATTACCTGCCTCATCAATGTTAAAGAATATACGTCTTTTTGTTTTTCTGTCTTTTTGGATTGCCGCTCTTTTTGCATTTGCAAAAAATATCTGGTCTATCAGTGTTGATACAAGAGGGTCTTTTGACCTGTCGTAGTGTGGAACACCGATAAATAATGCGATTGGCTTATCACCAAAACCAATGTCTTCTAAATCAATTGTTGATTGAGATGTTAGTTTTGTGATGTTCTGATACATATATAAGTCAAGTTCTGTTAATGCCTGCGAAAAAATAGAACCTTTGGTTCTTTCTCCGCCTGCAACACCGATTGAAGAATATATATATTTAGCCCTGTCATTATCCGGTCTGCTGTTAAAGAAAATATCAAGCTTCGTAGTTTTGCTGTCTACCCAATCCTGTGCCAAATCTGAAAATGTATGGCATATTGATGGGACTGTTACTTTCTTTATATTTTCTGATGTTCTCTCATACTTAACATCTGAAGGAATATATTTGAATTTCTTCAGATTTTTTACTGTATATTTGTCTGGTCTATTATTTGTCCATTCATTACGAACTTGTTCTTTTAATTCTTCATCTTGAAGTTTTTCATAAGCCTGCTGAGCTTTTAGGAATAATATTTGTGCTTTTGCATTTTCTCTTTTATCTGCTTCGTCACAATCTACAGTATGTGCAATTATTAAAGCAGATAATGCGTGCGATGCATTAGACAGGAAAAATTTATTATTACTGTCATTATTATTATCACTATTTTTTGCATATATCGAATATGCAAAAGAATTACATAGAAGTTCTGCATCATCTTTATCTCCACGGAGATAAAATTTTACGGCTAAATCTACAGGGTTAAATTGAATTCCCATAGACGGGTCTTCAATATTAAATACAAGCGGTAGATAACCTTCGTTTTTTAATTCAGTGTAAGAACTGCTTGATAATTCAAACTTTAAATCTGGTATAATCAAGCTTGGTTTTTCTTTTGACCTTGCCGCAATATATATAAGAATTCTCACAAACATTTCACCTTTACCGGAACGTGTCATACCTATAATCAACGCATTGGTACTAGATGTATCAATGTAAAAACAGTTATCAATCATTGCAACCGGAAATCCAGCTAACCCTTCATAATCTCCGCCAATTAAAGGAATACACTCATACTGTTCCTTTATCTCATCTATAGTTGTAAAAGATGATGCACCTTTCTGACCTACATTCATATCAGAAAAGCTCGTCCTCAAATTGTATGCTAATTTTGCTGTTGATAATGCGTCTAACGCTAAAGCAACAACATACAGAAATCTAACTACCCCGCTATCACCAATATACTTAAGATGTATCATAAATAAATTAGTGATAGACAGGATATTGTGATAATTATCGTGCAACGAACTTGCAATTATATTAATGAAATAATTGCAAACAAGAAAAAACACAATAGCAAACACAATAGATATTCTCTTTACTACTTTTTTATCACCTAACTGATGAATATTTTTCATAAGCAGGTTGTGTTCTATTGGTTTCTCTTTTATTTTCATAATTTAAAATTTAAGTGAAGCACCATATTTAGCACCTAAAGTAATAGCACCCATAAATATTATCCAGCCAAGAATAATAAATGGTAAGCGCTTCTTTAATTTTTCTGTTCCGTCTTCTGAAAATGCAAAAGTCGCACCAATAATTAGACAGCAAACAGTTATTAAAATATAACCCTGCGCCTGAAATTCGGAACATAATTCGCCTATCTTTTGTCCTATAAGGTCCACTTAGCTTGTCTCCTTTCCAATTATATGTTAAAATATCTTCGCAAAACTTTTGTTTCACGATTACAACAACCTGCAAGCAATAAAAAAACAGATATACGCTATTTATAGCGAATATCTGTTAATTTTTTATTATCTTAATAATAATGTTATTCTTGTTCTAATTCATTCTCTTTCATCTTAGCTTCCATCTGCATTAACTGATAATCTAATTCATCTTTATATTTTTTCAATTCATTAGATACAAACATATTAGTCAGATTAGTCAGATTCTTAAATGTATTCTGTGTTCGTCTATAATTTAAAGAACTGGAACTTCTAAATTGCTTCTCATTCATTGATATATCATTATTCTTTAATTCTTCATATTTTTGCTTTTCTTCTTCTTTAGCATAATCTCTCATCTGCTTATAAATCGCATTACCAACACGATAATATAAATCTTTCTCCTTATTCTCTTTATAAGACCGCTGCGTCTTGCCAACACCATAAGCAGTCTTATACATATTATCTAATTTATCTAATAACCTCTCAATTTCTTCAAGGTCTTCCTTGTGGTATGTTTCAAGATAATATTTACTAAGCTCATCAATTCTAGGAATAAATTGTTCCATTCCACGAGAACGATAATTCCACAACCTTCTATCTTTAGGTAAATCTTTCATAATATCCATAAACATCTTCTGGTATTTTTCATCAGATGATAAATCATTCTGTCTTTTAGCTTCAACAATATTCTTTCTTATAATATCATTAATAAGCTTAAGTTCTGGACTATTCTCTATTAAGTCATTAACAACTTTAGCCTTAGCTCTATTCAATGATGATAATTTAATTTTACCTCTCATTTCTTCCTTGTTATCCCAATTAGGAACAACCTCTGCAATATGAATATGAATATTATCTGTATTAAAATGAATAGCCGCAGTCCAAACCGCTTTATCACCATAAACGCTATCTTTATCTAAGCTATTCATTGCAAGCCGTGTTAATTGTCTTAATTTTATTTCATTAACTAGGTGGGTTTCGGAATCATAAATACCTTGTTCTTCAAGCCACCTGTTATCAAATGATATAACGTGTTGCCACATTATAGAGCCATTATCTTCAGCTAATTGAAAAAGCTTCTTATAATTATTCTTTTCTTCAGGTGTTAATGTATCCTTATCCTTAGTAAACAAACCTAATGTTTTTTCTGGATTGTCCATATAATCATTATACAAATTAAATTTATTCATCACACTATTTCGTGCCGCTTCTTCTCTATTAATATAGTCTATATAACTTTGAAAAACAGAACCTTTTGAACAAAATCTACTTTTGAGTATTACACCTGCTTTAATATCGTTTCCCATATGCGCCTCATAATTTCTGTCCGGTGCTATTAATAGCACCCTGTTAATTCATTATCTCCTCGGTGCTACTAATAGCACCTTGTTAATTATCATCTTCTCGGTGCTACTAATAGCACCCTGTTAATTATTACCTGCCCGGTGCTACTAATAGCACCCTGTTAATTATTATCTGCCCGGTGCTACTAATAGCACCTTGTTAATTATCATCTTCTCGGTGCTGCTAATAGCACCCTGTCAATTATTATCTGCCCGGTGCTACTAATAGCACCCTGTCAATTATCATCTTCTCGGTGCTACTAATAGCACCCTGTTAATTATTACCTGCCCGG
>OOAM01000283.1_pt1 | contig 53104 bp, 52 predicted proteins | sample 1671131 | NCBI WGS metagenome assembly OOAM01 (sample SAMN06348125, study PRJEB24527) | human gut metagenome | biome: human gut; feature: ankylosing spondylitis patient; material: feces | host: Homo sapiens | place: China | collected 2015-10 | reverse complement strand
CGGCCTTGTCGGCGGCCTGCGCCGTCCGCTCGTACGCCTGCGCCCCCGCGTCCTTTTTCGTAGCCGCCAGCGCGTCGGCGGCCTTCCCGGCGTTGCGCGCCTTTTTGCTGACGGCGTCAAGCGCTGTCCCGGCCTTTTTGCTGAGATCGTCTTTCAGCGTCAGCCTTGCTTCGACTTCCAGATCGCGGGCCATTGCCTTTCCTCTTTCTTTTCAGTGAGATGTATTTTTTCTTGCCCTTGTCGGGGTTCGGGTAAAAGATCTCAAGGTAACTGACCGCCTCCGGCCCGGTCATCCCCCGCACGTCGGCGGGGGAAAAACCGTGCCGGACAAGCGCGGCGATGGTCAGGCGGACGTCGGCGAGGCGCTTTTCCCGCCGCTGAGCTTTTTTACAAGCCGATCCTGCGCGTCGGCGAGGATGCCGAACTCGACGCTGGCCAGCTCCGCCAGCCGCTCCGGCGTTATCTCGTCGCCGGGGATGCAGCCGACGGAAAGCAGGCAGGCCGCCCATTCGTGCCGCCGGATGCGCGCCGTGCTGGCATACTCGGGCGTGTCTTCAAGCGCGTTCTCAGTGTCTTCGAGCGTAGCAAGACGCATCTCGAAATCCCGCTGGAACGCCTTGCTCTTATCGTCCCACAGCCCGATCGCAAATTGCCCTTTAATCGTATCCATGCGCTACTCTTCCTTTTTGTCCTGCGCGAACATCTTGATGTCGCGTTTTGCTTCGTTTTCGGTTTCGTACTGCTCGCCCACTTCCGTCACAACGCACCCGGTATAGGCCGTGCGGCGGTTGCCCTTTACGGGGTAAATGACCACCTTGGCGTCAATAACGTTTTCCCAGTCGATCGTGTCGCCGTCGGCTTCAACCGGGACGGACAGGTCAAGGGTGTACTCATAGACGCCGTTGGTGTACCCGGCGATCCGCTGTGTGCGGTTCATGGTTTTGACGGGCTTGCGGCCCGTATTGGCGGACGGTGAACAAGAAAAGGCTTCAATCTCCCGCCCGTCGATTTCGACGACAACCGCGCCGACATATTCTTCAAGCGCCATATGCGCCTCCTTTTACAGCAAAAGATCGATGCGGCCCGCGAAGACGTGCAGGCCGTTGACGACGTCGGTGGGGATTTTGGCGTCGAGCCGGTTCGCATCCTGAAGATCGCGCTCAACCACCACGCCGTCGGCGTTGGCGTCCACTTCCTCGACGATCTCAAGGTTTTCAAGCCCGCGCAGAACGTCAAGGATTTCCGAGCGCACTTTCGGGGGCGTGCGGGTTGACAGTTTTTCACGGGGGAAGCGCAAGGAAATGCGCTCCCGGATCGCCTTGCGCACATAGTCAAGCGTTCGGATCGTCGTGATGTCCAAAAGCGACACGTCCGCCGTGCCTTCCGCGTTGACGGTGTATGTGCTGATCGCCCGGACAATCTGGACGACGTCGCCCGGCCCGGCCTCAAGCGGCGTCACGCCGTTTTTCAGGCAGACCTCTTGCTCGGTGCGGCCCAAGCGCGAGGCCACGGGCGGCACGGTCACGCCCGTGAGTACCAAGGTGTTGAGCGGGCGCGCCGGGTCTTCCTCGCTTGCCAAGACGGCAGCGTAGGCTGCGGCGATCTGTTCGGGCGGCGTGGTGGAACCGGGCAAAAGCGCCCCGGTGATGCGGCCCGAATTGAGCTGGCCTGCAAGCGTGGTTGCGGCTGACAGCGTACCCGTGGAAGCGTAGACGCCGATCGCCCCGCGTTGCTCCATCGGGCCGCCCACATTGTCCAGATGCTCGCGCAGGGCGGCAAGCGGGGCTTGTACCGCCCACGGCACGCAATAGATCGTATAGTCGGCGGCAAAGACGGCGGTCAGCGCTTCGGCGATGTCCGGGTCTTTCTGCCCGCCCGTCATGGCGGTCAACGTCGGCGTGATGCCGGGAACGGTGTTGCTGTACGCAAGAACGATCCCGTTGCCGAGTGTGCCCTTGTTTTTCGCGGCCAGCGTGACGGTGCCCGTGGCGGCCTGCGCCGTGACCGGCAAGTCCCTTTCAGCATTGACGGCGGCGGCAAGGGCCGTCGCCAGCGACGCGGCGGAATCTTCGGCTGCGGCTGCAACGGACACTTCCGTATCCGCAACCGTCAACGTGATGACGCCCTGCGCCGTAGCGTCGCCCGTCAGCTTGAGAGAACCGGAGGCGGCAACGCCCGCGCTGTCGTCGGCAATGGGCAGGACGGACAGATCGACGTAGCCGTAGGCGCGCATGGCGGCCCGGACCATGCGGGCGGCCTGCGAGCCGACCCCGAACAGCTTCCCCGCCGTGTCGGTATCGAAGACCTGCACGGGGACGTTTTCCGTGGCGGTGCCGTCGGCGGTTTTCTGCGCGATGATCAGAACCGTCTGCGGGTTGGTCGCCAGCGTGCGGACGGCCAGCTTCGTGTTGAACTCAAAGTATTTTCCCGGCTTGCGGATGCTTGCCGGGATATTGTCGAAACTGACGTTCGCGCTAGCCATTGGCGGTCTCCTCGTCATGTGTGTAGGCGCGTTCGGCGGGCAGGACGATCACCAGATCATTGTCCGGCAAACGCCGCAGGTAGTACGGCGTCCCCGGCACTTTGACCGGGCCGGATGACTCTGTGATATACCGGCGCGGGTCATGCTCCATCGGCACGGCGACACCGGGGCGAGCTTTCACGGTAAGCATGTTGTGTCCTTTGGCCGTTCGGCGTCGCGCATCCATACAGCCGGAACCGAGTTCCGTCTGCGCGCTCGCCTCTCTCAAGGCGGGCTACAGCCCGCGACTGCCGTCGGCTCTGTTGATGTTGAGGGTTATAAGATCAACGGCGCTCGGTTCGTCGGTATCCAGATCAAGCGGCGGTTTCAGCCAGTACCGCAGGGCGAATCCTGACAGTGGCGGGAGGTACGGATCATCTTTCGCGTGGGCGTCGCCCGGCAGCCGCGTGCCTTCCGGGGGAAGATATGCGCCGGGCGGGGCGTCAAGCGCCCGCCCCCCCGGCTCACGGACGCACAGATCGTAAAGTGTGGTCCATTCCTGCATGAGGATTGACATGCTGCACGCGGCCAGCCGCCCATTAAAGAGCGTCCGGGTGCGTCCGGGGCGCAGGTAGTCGACGCCGGACAGCCCAAAATCGTTGAAGCCGATCAGCGCCCGGACGTCTTCGATCATCTGGTAGCTGCCCACCTGCACGGCGTCGCCGTGGCGGGTGGCCTCCTCGTTTTTGAGACTGCGGGCGGCGACCAGCACAGAAAACGTCGCCTTGACAGTCCAGCGTGTGCGGCCAGTATTGCGCGGATCGGGCGCGGATTCGTCGCGGTATGACACCCACACGGCGGGCGTTTGCCGGATGATGCTTTGCGGCTCGCCGTCAAGTTCCCCGCCGTAGGTGCCCAGATACCGCAGGTATGGCAGGCGGGCCGCCCGGATGGTTTCGACAATGGCGGTTTCAATGGTTGCGATCATGTCCAGTCCCTTACTCCCGGCGTAATGCCTACGCCGTCCGTACCGTCCCCGGATTCCCCGCCCGCGTCCTGCCCCGGCAGATCGGCAAGCCCCTTCGCAATGCGCAAAAGCCAATCGATCGCCTTTTCATAGCGGCGCAGGATAACCTCGTTTTCCAGCGTGTTGTGCCCGGTGAGCCGATAGCGGGCGATGTCGCCGACGCAGTTGGTCAAAATGGGCGGCACGGGACTGATCGGCGTCGGATAGCGGGCGGACAGATAGCTGTCCGCCTCGCTTGACGCCCACTCGATCGCCGCCGTGACGCGGGCTTCGTCAAGCTCGCCGTCCGCCCCGGCGGCGAGGGTGAGCATTTCATCCTCACCGAACAGGGCGACAAGCTGATCCGGGGTGGCGTAGGCGGTTACGCCAGCCACGGCGAGACTACGATGGTTGCCGCGTCGAACCAAATATTCGACGCGCCCATGTCGTCGCGCTCGGCGACAAGGATTTTTCGGGCGTCGGCTTGCAGCGTGGGCGGGACGACAAGCAACGTCCCGGCCTTACCGCCGAAGCCAAGCCCAAGGGGCCGCCCGCCGTCGGCCTTGAAGCCTTGCATGGTAGCCAATGCAAGCTCGAAGTTGTCGGCGGTGAGATCGTCGGTGCAGCACACGGCCTGCTGCCAGAAGCCATACCCGCCGTTGCAGCGGTAACGGATGCCGTAGGGGATTTTGTCCTTCATGAAGACGGTATCGTTGTCCGGGTTCGTGATGACCTGCAATTCCGGCGTGGTGCGCTCCTGAAAGATAAAAGGCTTCAGAGGGCGGGACACGTCAAGCAGGTACCATGCCGTTTTGTCTGTAACGACGCTTTCGACAGCCGCAGGCCGGAGAAGGTTCGAGGCGTTCACAACCGAACCCGTGCCGTCGACGTTGGGATAGACGGGATGATCGGCGGCGAAGAACTTCTTGCCGTCATAACAATCCGTGGTTCTCCCTGCGGCCAGAAGCCCGAAGACGATCTCGTCCGGGTGGGTGGCAGCCGCATAGCCCATTTCAGAGAACAGGGGCGAGTAGACACCAAGTTCGTCGTCTTCAAAGGCCGTACGGGGAATGTCCACCGTGGCCTCATAGAGCTTGTTCGTCACGGCGTAGCCGTGCTCCTTGATGCTCTTAAAGACGCGATCGCCCGTCCATTCCCGCAGCTTGGGGAACTGGCCGAGCCAGCCGTAGGTGTTGGAACTGTTGCCCGACGGTACGCGCGTCGCAACGCTGGCCCATTGCGTCGGCGCTTTCGCCAAGGCTTCCTGAAAGGCTTTCGAGTAGCCGGTGCGCAGGGTTTGGATGAGGCTTGAAGTTACGATTGCCATTTACTTTTTCTCCGTTTTCTTGGCTTCGAGAAATTCCGCTTCGGTCATGCCGAGCTGTGCGCAGGCGTACCGCTCCTCATCCGTCAGGGCGGCGACATGCGGCGTTCCGGCGGGAGGGGTGCCCCCGGTTTGGGTGGACGTCAGAGCGGCGATGGGGGGAACGGAAGACGCGATATAGCTTTTGACGGCGTCCGGGTGCGTCTTCGCGGTGGCCTTCGCCCACGCTTCACAAGACTTCGGCAAACGTCCGTCGGCCAGCGCCGCGTCGATCTCGGCGGTGAGCGCGGCGAGAGCGCCGTTGCCTTCCAGCTCCTTGACCTTTGCGGCCAGCGCCGCGTTCTTTTCCTGCGCGGCGGTGAGTATGGCGGCAGGGACATACTTGGAGGGATCGGGGATGGCTTCCTTGGCGGCGGTAAGCATGGCTGTCAACGTCTGCCCGTCGCCCTGCGCCTTGAGCGCGGCAAGGGCGGCGTCTTCGTCGGCGTCGGCGGCAAGGCCGAAGAAGTGCCGGAGCGCCTCAAGCGTTTCTTTCTTCATAGGTGAATCTTCCTCTGTCCGCGCGGCCACGGCGTCCATACCATCCAGCGCGGGGTAGTTTGTCAGGGCCGCACTTTTCAGTTCGAGCACGGCCCCGGTTTCGGGGTCAAAAGAAAAAACGGGGGAAATGTAACGGTATTCGTCCGCTTTAATGAAGACACGGGCGGCTTCCGTCCATTTGACCGTGGCGTAAAGCCCGTCCGCCCCCGCCTCCAGCGACTCGATCCAGCCCGCCGCCGGGGCGGGTTTGCCGTTTTCGGCGGCGTTTATCGTCTGGTGCTCATAGTCCACGACAAGCGGCGTCTCCCGCTGTCGCCAGCGGGCGATCACGGCGGCGGCATCGTCAAAGGTAAGCGTCCACGCCTTGGCTTTGACGCCCTTGAGCGTGCCGGGCCTTCCGTCGCGGGCGGAAAACTCGCCCATCGGAAAAAGCTGGATACGTCCGGGCGCGGGGCCGCCCACATCGGTCAGGACGCGGGCGGCGATGAAGGAGGTGTATGCGGTACTCATGGCGTCAGAGTAGCAGGACGCGGGAAGCGCGCCAGTTGACGCATGTCAGCGGGTGAAAAGGCGGGGGAGCGGGTACGGACGGGAAACGGGGGAGGAGAAAAAGAAGCGATACGCGAATGAAGGCCGTTAGACCCCCGTTAAAAAATGCGTGAAGGGAAAACGCGGGCCGTTCTTCATCCGGGAAGAAAAACGGCCCTGAAAACGGCGATTCGGCGATCAGCCGTAGATCGCCTTGTGCAGCTCGTCCCGGAAGATGTCGAGCAGTTTTTTTTCATCGTCCGGGCCGATGCCAAGGAAGGGGCGCGCCGGAATGGTCGATCCGGGGTGGTTGACGGAACGGCGGAAGCCCACGCCGGGGATCTTGAGCGCTCTGCCGTTGCGCGCCCGGATCACATGCGGTTTGGTCACAGCCCCGAACTGGTGGGCAGCCGCGTAGGGTTTGGCGGTGCCGACGACGGCGTAGGTGCGCCCAAAGTCGCGCTCAAGCGAAGAGGCGAGACTTCCGGTGAGCTGCAATATTTTGCCGGAATGCCCCTTGGCGGCACGGGCCGCCGCCGTTGAAGCCGCAAGCGGCTGCCACTTCGCGCCCGTCACCGGATCGGCTTCATCGTCAAAAGCGCCTTCGGCGGCCCCCGCCAGTACGTCAGCGCACCGGCGCATGATCGGCGTGGTGTCCTGCGCCTTTTCGCGCAGGTGGGAAATGGCGGCTTCGAGATCGGATGTGTCGATGTTTACATCTATGCGGATCATGGGTATCCTTCTTTCAACGAGCTGATTCGGGCGCGAAACTGCGGGCTTGCCGGAGCAATGCGCAGCTGAAAGGCCCTGCTGGACCGGATGTTCCTGACAGGGAGACTTGACCCCGGATCAGCTTTTCTTTTTATAGACAAGCATTCCCTCGCGGTGCTTGTCCATTTTTTTGTCTTCCCTTTGCATTATGTTCCACACGAGCGAACCGTCCCGATTTATCCGCACAACAACCAGTAACGAATACTTGGTTTCCCGGAACAGGCCGATATAGTTTTCCCGCAGCGTCCCGTCTTCGTGTTGTTTAAGCCAAACCTCAAAAGGTTGTGTGAGCGTCGGCAAAACATAGTTTGCGAACCGTTCCCGTGCGTCCGGTCTTTTTTCAACCATATGCGCGAGCAATTCGCGCCGGATAACGCGGCTCCCCATCGGCGTCTCAACGATGCGCTGGCGCTCGTCCGTAAAGCCCAACGCCTCGGCAAGCCGCTTTTCCGCCTCTTCCTGCGAGTCCGCTATGGGCAACAGCTCCGGCGCAGGCAGACGCTCCTCGGCGGGAACGTCGCGCAGGGGGCGCAAGCCCATATCCTTCCATGTAACCGCCTGTGCGGGTTCCGGCACGTTCGCAAGGGCGTCTTCAAGCCACACCTTGCCGGGATTGTATGAAAATCCCGCATCAGTGAAGGATTCCAGCGAGCCCTTGCCGCCGTGCCGGTAGCCGGTGACGGTGCGCCGGACGACTTCCCCGGTTTGCCGGTTGACGGTTTCGACCACCCGCGTGACCATATGCCCGGCGCTGTCGGAAACTTTCAGCCCCCGGCGCTTCAAACGGGATTCGGAATAGGCGGCGACGCGGCACCGGCAATTCCAGCCGTTCGGCGGATACATTGCGCCCCAGAAAGGATCGTCATAACGAAAAACCATGTTGTGCAGGGCGGCATGGGCGGGCCGGGTCTTCTGATCAAGTACGGCGATATAGCGCAGGTACGGGGCGGAATCCGCGTTTTCGAGCTGTTGCTTGTAGCGGCCCGCCATGTAGGCGGATTGCGTATTCTGGCGGTAGATGAGCTTCAGCCGCGCCGGGCTGCCTTGCCGCACATACCGGACTTCCCCGGTGTCCGGGTTCGTCACTTCCTTTTTTCCCCACCAGCCTTTTTTCTTCAAGATCGGCGTAAGTTCGTTCAGGAACCATTGCTCGGTCTTGCCTTCTTTGATCGCCGCATCGACCGCACCCCGGATGTCCTGCATGAGATCAAGCTTCGTGATGCCCGTTACGGTGAAGGCGCGAGCCTGCGCCTCCTGCCAGAGATCATGCCAGTTTTCGGTAACGGCGATGCCCTTTGACCGGAAGTAGCGCACGGCCTCCACCGGCGTGAGGCCAAGCGCGTAGGACAGATCAGGTCCTGGCATGGGCGCGCCCCCACAGATCGGCAATAAAAAACGCCCGCGCGAGCAGGTCGGCAAGTTGCGTTTCGTCAAGCTGAGGATAGAGATCGCCAAGGCGCTCTTGCAGTTCTTCCGGCGTCAGCCCGTTTTCGATCTCGGCAATAAGCGGCGCAAGCAGGGCTTCGGCGGCGTCGGCAAGGGCATCGTCGGCCTGCATGGCGTCGATCGCATCCTGATCCGCATACCCGCTTGACGCCGGGCCATCCTCGGCCTTGGCGCTTGCGGTCAGCGCGGCGGGTTCCGGCATGGCCTGCGGCTTGACGGCAAGCACCTTTTCCCCTTCTTCGGCCTGCGGAATCTTGAGCTTCTCATGCGCCCACGCCGCCGGTATATCCATCACTGACGCCAGCTTGGGGAGTGCGTCGGCAAACACCTGAATATCTTCGGCCTGCCTTGTGTCGAACCGGAACCACGGGAGCAACGCCGGATCGCTGACGCCGCAGTTCAGATAGGCCAGCGGCGCAAGGATTTGCCGGGTGATCGTCGCGGCGATCTGCGCGGCGTCGGATGCCAGGATATCGTGCCGGACCTCGTTGTGGACTTCGCCAAGCGCATTGGTTGACGTTTTACCGTCCGCCTGCGTGGTGAGCGTCCCGCCGAGAATGGCCTTGCTCATGCCTTGTTCACACCGGGTAACAAGAATGCCCGGTATGTCTTGCGTGGCAGACGGCGCATCTTCAAAGAGAATCTCCATGCCCTGCGGGATGATGCCAGAGGCATCACGCCCGAGATTGGCAAGCGCCGTTTTCAATGCCGCCTTGTCTTCCTCGCGGCTTCCCGGCGGGTACTTGCCGAGCCGGAAGGGGATGCCATGAATCTGCGTATACAGTATCGCCGATTCCAGCGCGTAGGCACGGATCAGGTACGCCCACGCCACCGTGCGGAAAAGCCCGACGCGCGGAAGCCAGCCGGATTTACTGCGGTGCGTGTGAATGACCCAACCAAAGGGCCACAGTTCGGCCCCTTCATAGGAACCATCCCGCAACCGCAATACATTGCGGTTTTCCCGCATGACCTGAAACCAGCTTTGCGGGCGGTGATGGAAGGCCGCCGGGATATGCAGGCCGCCGGTTTGCGTCCACTCAATCTCAAGGGCCGCGAAACCGTGGCCTATGCCGTCGGCAAGGTCGAGCAGGAGATCCGAAGTTGTGGGCAGCATGTCGAACTGCTCACGCACGGCGGCGGCTACCTCTTCCGCCCGTTTGTCCTTTGCCCGGCCCGGCAAAATCTCCCAGTCGAGCGTCAGCAATGCCCGCTTGCGCTTGCCGATCTCGGCGGCAAGGTGCTCGCAACGGTCTTCCATGTCGGCGAAAAGCACGTGCTGCTCGGTAATGTCGCCGTCGTCCGCCGCCTGCAAAATGGAAGCAAGGCGCGAGGGGGTAAGCTTGTTGGTCATGTTGCCCCACCGTTCAAGGTAGAGCATGGGCGTCAAGCCGCCGCCCGTCTCCGTCTGCTGCGCTGAAAGAGCCTCACGGCGGCGTGGGCCCGGTTTTGCCGGTCTTCTGAAAATCATGTCCATCCCCCGTAGGTATCGAAGCTGTCAAAATCGTCCTCTTCACTGGGGCGCACACCCCACGGACTTTGACGCGGCACGCGCTCGAATGCGTCCCGTAGGGACACAAAACCGCCCACGGCCAAGCGCCAGAGCATTTCGAGCGCGTCCGGCCCGTCGTCGTGGTCGGCTTTCGGGAAGTGCCGTAGCTGATCGATAAGCGTCTGCTGCGAGGTGTGCAGGCGGATGCGGCCTTGCGTGAAGTACGGCTGCAACGTCTCGATCCTGAGCTGCTTATCCGTGGAATTGATAATCGGGCGCACGGGAAGCGCAAGTCCACGGGTTGCGGCACGCTGTGCCAAAACGTCCGCAAAAAACGCTTGGAACTGGACGGCTTCAACGCCCCAAACAAGGCAATGATACGCGCTGTGCAACGCGATCACGTCTTCGATGATGCGATCGGGGTGGCGCTTCCTGATACTGGCCTCAACCACGTCGAGCGTCATGGTGTCGCGCAACAGCCCGCCGACGAGGATAGCGGACGGATCACGGCCTGCGCCGAGCTTGCCGAGGGAGGGATCGACCGCGCCAAAAAGGAGCCAGTCCGCGCGGCGGTCAACCCAGAAGGTGATGCAACCATTAAAGGGGGCATCATCGCCACATAAGGGATCGTTCTGCTGTTCGGAGTCAAAGGCCGCGTGCGAGTCCGCCCGTTTGGTCATAAGCTGGTACAGCGGGCGGCCCGCAGGCCATGACACGATCGCGCCGCGCTCCATATCGTCCTGATAGAGATCGTAAAAGGCGCGGGCTGCAACGGGACCGTCGGCGTGCAAAATGGCTTCCCATTTGTCCCACAAGTCAAGACGCTCAGGCCACTGGACAATGGAACGGAACCGTTTCGCCTGCCACGTGGGCTTTTCGAGCGTCCGGGCCAGCACGGAATCGTAATGCAGGATCGTGCCCACATAGACCACGTCCATACTCCCGTCAGCGGCCCCGAGGTTGAGCACGGTCTTTTGCAGCCAGTCTTGCAGCTTGTCGCGTTGTTCCGGCTTCGCCACGTTCTCGTCGTTTTCCAGATCGTCAAGGATGACCAGATCGGGCCGGTGCGGGCCATGACGCAGGCCGCGCATACGCTTGCCCGCGCCGAGGGCTTGGAGCTTGACGTTTTGCGCGGTCAAAATGGTGCCGACGTTCCAGACCCGCCCCCGCCCGGTTTCTGTGGGAAAGTCCATAGCAAGGCGCGGGTTGCCGTCCAGTTCCGCCTTGACCGCTTCAAGCAAAATAGCGGCCTGCTCCAGCGCGTCGGCAATGATCAGAATGTACCTCTTGCGCCCCGTCAGCACGCACCACAGCACGAAAAACAGGGAGATAAATGTGCTTTTCGCTTCGCCGCGCGGGGCGGCAAGGGCGATATGCTGGCCTTCGCGGGCTTCGGCCATGCGCGGCAAGGCGGCGTCAAGCCATGTATGCAACACGCTGTCGCCGGGGATGGTGCAGTAGTGCGGAAAATACGTCCGGCGAAAGAAGGTGAAGTCGGCAAGCGCCTGTTCCCGGCGCTTGGCGGAAGCCTTGGGATCGGACGGGAAGCCCTCGCAGTCAGCTTCGATCTGTTGTTGCAGGGCGGCGGCAATGTCGGCGATCGCATACTGAAAATGTTTTGCCGAGAGCTTTTTCATTAGCCAAGCTCCTTGGCGATAAGCGCCCCGAACGGCTCCAGCACCTCAAGCAACGCCGGGGCGTGCTGCGGGAAACGTTGGCTCGTAAAGTCGACCAGCTTGCGGATAATGCCGAGCGCGGTAGCAAGTTCGTCAGTTTCGGGCAGGATGCGCTTGCTGGCGGCGATGGTTTTTGCAAAGGAGTCGGCAAGGGAAGACAGCGCCTCCACTTTTTCGGCGGGCGGCATATCTTCATCTTTGCCGATCCGTTCCATGAGCGTCTTGTGCTGCAACACGTAGTCGTTCAGCATCTGGCTGGCCACGGCTTCCATGCCCTCGCCCGCCAGACTTGACGCCGCCTTGACCTTGTCCCAATCGTCATCTTCGGCTTTTTGCGCGTCGGTCTTCCAGCGCCGGGCCGTACCGATGGAAATACCGACAAGGGCGGCGGCCTCCTCAAGGGACAGCGCTTTATAGCAATAGGCTGAGCGCAGGGCCATGCGTTTGCTTTTCGGATGGGCCATTACGCGCGTACCCCAAGAATAAGTTGAGCATAGACAAGGGCCACGGCGACGACGGCCCCGGAAAGCCCGCCGGAAACTACGCTGTTCGTGGCGGCATGTTCCTGCCCATTTTCAACCGTGGCCGCCAGCGCATCAACCTTCTTTTCAATGCGGGCCAGCGCCTGCAACACCTCGTTATCATGCTTGCTTTCCATGACTTCCCCCTGAGCGTACCGAGTCAGCGACGCGATCAAGCTTGTCGTCAACCCGTTCCAGACCCGCAAGGATCTGTCCGGTACGCTCCCGGCAATCCTCGCGCGGCACATAGTTCTTGTGCATTTCTTCAACAATACGGCATTGGCTTTCTTTCAGTTCGTCAACCCGACCCTCAAGCCGAGTGGCCCAATAGGCCAGCAAGCTGCATACAATGCCGAGAAGACCTAGAATAACCGTCTGTGCGTCAAGCGTCACGGCGACACCACCCGCGCCAGCGTAGCAAGCTGGACTTCAAGCCCCCGGCAATACCCGCCGTAATCCCGCGCATGGGCAAGCACATCTTCCGGCGTCGCTAGTGCGTCGCCGCGTATCCCGGTTCCAGCGGGTCCGGTTTGTCCGGGAGTCTCAGCAGTTCCGGCGGGATCGGCACCTTCACCTCCGGGGCCACCACCGGCACCGGCGGCGAGGCCGAGGGCTTCGTTGTAGAGGCGCACCCAGTCACGAGACAAACCAGCGCAATTATGGTGAGCGGCAACAGCCACCTTTTGCAAACGCGCATCAAAAGTTTGACGCTCTTTTGCCATCTTTTTGCGGGCGTCTGAAAGCTCGGCGGATAATGCGGCCACGCGAGCCGTTTCTTTTTCCAGCTTTTCGCGGGCCGCCCGCTCGGCTGCGGCAACCGCCTCGGCGCGGGCCTTATCTTTTTGCGATACTTTCTCGGCCAAAACAGCGATCCGCGTCTCATAATGCGCCTTTTGCAACTCAAGTTTGTCATACAAATGGGCGATCCAGACGCCCGCCGCGAGAATGAAGGCCGCGCAGATGAGCGCGACGGCACGGTTACTCACAGCACACCCCCGGCCCCCAACCGGCCTTTACGTAAGCCGCCTGACGCTCGAAAATAAAGGAAACATACCGCTGGTTTTCGCGCTTCGCCGACGCCCGGCGGCCCGCGTTGACCGTCTCGACGCTCCCGAAATACCGATCGGGATCAAGGCCGCGCTTGGCGGCAAGGTTGCGGTCCCGGTTCGTCCAACCCATGCCGCCGTTGTACGCGGAGAGCACAAAGGCCATGCGGTCACAGGGCGTCAGCGCCTTTTTTTGCGCGTTTTTGGCCGCAAGGCGATCCCACAGATACTTGTCATAGGTGACGCACGCCCGGAGCGCCCAGCCGGGATTGAAAGGCGCGGGCGTGCCCACTTCCGGCGCAACCGTGGGGAGCCATTTCGCGGTTGACGGCATGAACTGCGCCAACCCTTGCGCCCCGGCGCTCGACACCGTTTCATTCTTCCACCAGCTTTCAGTGTGAATCTGCGCCGCAAAAATAGATACCGGCGCATCCAATCCCCATACGGCGCGGGAGGCGCGGATCAGCGTGTCGCGGTGCTGGTATGCCGCGCGGGGGATGGTGACGGTTTCGGCCTGTGCCGCGCCCGCGAACGTCACACAGATGCCCAAAAACAGGGTCGCGACGAACAGCACGCCGAGCCCGAACGCTACGCCGGTAAACAACCATTCAAGAAAGGCCATGCCCCATTTTTTCAAGACGGCGCGCATGGCTACAGCCCCAAGGAAACGGCAAGCACAAAGACGGCCACCACGGCGATACGGCGCAGGCAGGCCACGGCGAAGAGGAAGCCGCACCCGCGCGCAATGGGAAAATCGGCGGTGTGCAGGCGATCCGCGTCGGGCGTCTTGCGCCAATCGTCGTCAAGGTAGGAGTCGGGGGAAGCATAGGGGAATGCCGCCATGTCGAAAAAGACGGCGATCACGGCGGCAAGCATACCGAGCGAGAGCTTGTAGCGGACGATCGGGAACTGTTCCGGCGAGCAGAAAGCCACAAGGCCGGTCACAAAAAGCGCCAGAACGGCGAAAAAGAAGAACTGAAAACGCGGATTGAGCAGTCTGATAAAGAGCTTCATCTGGAATCCCCTGCGGGTTTGCGGGATTCCAGAAAGAGGAATCCCCGGACTGCTACAGAGTAGCAGCGCCGGGGATTCGGGCTAGTTGACGGATGTCAGCGGGGACAATTATGTACTATTAAAAATGTTCCTCTCCTACTTGCTCTTGCATATATTTTATTGCCATTTGAGGAGCAAGAAATTTTATCATTATTCTTTCATGATCTATAATTATATCCACTTCACGCATTCTGTCGTCTGCTATTCTCATGAGCTCCATTGCATTGTTTACTGTATGGAAATTTTTTTGAAATATTTTAGAAAAGCTTTTTCTGAATTTCAGGTTCATCTGAATGTGAATGCAGATCCGCTAAAAGCTGCGGATAAATTATCGGGGAAAGGACATACTAAGTAAAATGAGCGGGAACTCGTTACAGAAAGAGATAAGTTGGGAACAGTAACGAAAATCCACAGAATGAAAAAGAGGAGAAGTGCATATGTACCAGATCAGAACAGACCTTGCATTAGAGACGCAGGAAAAAATGCAGGAAGATAAAGTGGAACTGAAAGGCGTCCGTTTTTCGGAGGAGCATGTCAGTAAAAATCTGACCATCAGCACAGTGGTGATCGAGACGGAGAATGGTGCAAAAGCCATGGAGAAACCAAAAGGTACTTATATCACGATCGAGGCATTAAATATGGATGAGGAGGACGAAGATTATCACAGAGAGATCTCGGAGCAACTTGCCAAAGTGTTAAAGCAGCTGATCAACGTAAAAAAAGAGGATGTCTCCGTACTGATCGTCGGGCTTGGAAACCGGGCAGTAACGCCGGATGCATTGGGACCAAGAGTGGTGGATAATCTCTACATTACGAGACATATTATCAATGAATACGGAAAATATGCGTTTGGAAAAGAGCATGTCAATCGCGTGAGCAGTATTGTTCCGGGTGTAATGGCACAGACAGGCATGGAATCTATGGAGATCGTGAATGGAATTGTGAAGGAGACAAAACCGGATGTTGTGATCGCAATTGATGCGCTTGCAGCAAGAAATACCAAGCGTCTCAACCGGACCATTCAGGTGACGGACACCGGAATCAATCCGGGAAGCGGTGTCGGCAATCACAGACACGGGTTAAATGAGAAAAGCATTGGTGTTCCGGTCATTGCCATAGGTGTTCCGACGGTTGTGGACGCTGCAACGATAGTAAATGATACGATGTTTAATCTCATCACAGCGATGAATCAGAGCAGTGAACTTAAGACGCTTGGCAACACTCTTGGAGAACTCAATGAGACAGAGAAATATGAATTGATCCGGGAACTGTTATCGCCGCACCTGAATACTATGTTTGTGACACCAAAAGATATTGATGAATCTGTCAAAAGATTAAGTTTTACTATATCAGAGGGGTTAAATATCGCTTTGATCGATCACAACATTTTTGCATAATGAATGGAAACTGGCATAAGTTGTATTATGTATTTTCATGGTTATAGAAGTTATCAAAAAAAAAGATTGAAAAATAAATATGGAAAATATCTGATGGGAATGCTGGTAGTTACAGCACTTGTAACATTTTTTGTACAGCGGCAGGAGCTTTGGAGTATCGGGAAAAAAGCAGCAGTAAAAATGGCAGGGACGGCAGTGGTGGATGTGCTTGCACCGGGACTTCACTATGAAGAGAAGGAAAACGGTAACCATTTTCTTGCCAAAGTGGAGAAAATATTATTTCCAATTGCAGATTATACGGTTCAGATACAATCTTATGAAACGGATGCAGAGAGCACGCTTTCCTATGAGATGATCCTTGCGATGGAAGCGTTGGACGAGAACTACGTGGATGAAGACGGACAGGTTGTGATGCAAAATAATGGTGGTACAGACAGTCTACAGCCGGCTGACGGCACACAGAACGCTGATAATCCACAGGCAGCAGACGGTGCGCAGAGCACCGACAATTCACAGGCAGCTGCAAATGCACAGAACCCGGACACCTCGCAGGAAACATCCAACTCCGCAGAGCAGACATCTCTCACAGTTGCACCGCCCATAGCAGCAACACAGAAAGCAGTCGAATATTCTCTGGATAAATTAAACGATTTTGATTATCTTGTGCAGAATTTTTATCAGGTGGACAGTACTACAACTGTAAAAAGTGATCAGTTAAATGTGGCAGCACTCACCGGAAAAAATATGAAAATCGCACATGATGCGAGTACACCACAAATCTTAATTTATCATACCCATTCACTGGAAGGGTATGCGGATTCTATTCCCGGAGACCGCTCAACTACGGTTGTGGGCGTTGGGGATTATCTGACAGAATTGCTGACGCAGCAATATGGATACAATGTCATCCACGACACCGGGGAATATGATACCATCCGTGATAAGGCGTATTCCAAAGCAGCACCGGCATTAGAGCAGATACTGGCAGACAACTCGGGCATTGACGTGGTCATAGATCTGCACCGGGATGGCGTGGGGGAGAACACAAGGCTTGTCACGAATGTGAATGGAACGGATATGGCAAAAGTAATGTTTTTTAACGGATTGAGCAGAACGACCAAACTGGGGGATATCGCCTATCTGTACAATCCATACATAGCGGATAATCTGGCATTCTCATTTCAGATGCAGCTTGCCGCCGCAGAATACTATCCGGGATACACAAGAAAAATCTACCTCAAAGGCTACCGTTTCAACATGCATTACTGTCCGAAAACGCTGCTTGTCGAGGTCGGGGCTCAGACTAATACCGTGCAGGAGGCAAAAAACGCCATGGTTCCGCTCGCAGACATCCTGAACAAAGTACTTTCCGAATAACTGAAAGCATTGTCCCGGCTGTCCGGTCTGGCAGTCTGCCGGGTTATATTATTTGTGTATGCATGGAAAGGAAGCGGGGCGCAGAATGAAACTTTCGTGAAAAATTGCGTAAATTTATCAATGTTTCTTTTTTGACTGCTGGTTTATGTACATTCATCAATGAACAGTCCGCGCAATATGTCCGTTTCAGACACACACTCGTTAGCTTTCTCTAGTGTGCGTAAATGCCAGAATCAGCATCGTTTATTGCAGGGCAAAAATCAAAAGGAAAACCGGGTGATTTTTGCCCTGCTTCTCTGCTGATCTTCTGGCATGTAACGCACACACGAGAAACCTAAGACGAGTGTGTGTCATGAAACGGACATATTGTGCGGACTGTCCATTGCTGAATGAATATAAACAATGAGAGCAGTCAAAAAGGAAACATTGATAAATAAGCAATTTGAACAAGTTTCATTCTGCGCCCCGCTTCCTTTCCGTCATCTCAGTTATGAAAATCCGGCAGACTGCCAGACCGGATAGCCGGGACTGCGCTTCCACCTATCCGGAAATTACAGATTCAGGTGGTATTTCTGCATCCAGTAGTTGATCTGGATGAAGTAGGCGAGCAGCTGCGGTCCTGCCATGAGCTGTCCGAACCACGGCTTTCCGTATTCGGTCGGTGCCTCTAGGAAGGTTTCGAGTTTTTTTGTGTCGATGAAGGTCTTGACCGGTGCATCCGGCTGGTCAAGGATGTGCTGCATTTCTGCAATCAGAAGTTTCTCATAGCCGGGATGATAGGTTTTCGGGTAAGGACTCTTTTTCCGGTGCAGAAGTTCCGCCGGGAGCAGGTCTTTGCAGGCATCACGGAGCAGAGCTTTCTCAACGCCATTCTGGTATTTCATTTCCCACGGAACATTAAAAACGTACTCAATGATGCGGTGGTCAGCAAATGGAACACGGGCTTCTAAACCAGAGTACATACTTGTGCGGTCCATGCGGTCGAGCAGTGTCTGCATAAACCATTTGATGTTCAGATAAGCGATATTATAGCGTTTCCGCTCGGTTTCCGTCTCGTCTGAAAGGTGTGGTGCCTGGTTTAAAGAAGTCTGGTAACGGTCGTGGGAGTAAGCAGCCAGATCCAGATCGTTTATGAACGAGTCTTTAAGAAACAGCGTTCGCACAGACATATCCGCGGACCACGGAAAGCCATCTCTGGATAAAAGATCTTCCCGGTAAAACCACGGATATCCGCCGAAAATCTCATCGGCACATTCACCGGTCAGTGCGACCTTATTGTGTTTTTTTACAAGGGAACAGAAGTAGAGCAGTGAGGAGTCCACGTCTGTCATACCCGGAAAATCTTTTGCGTCGACAGCATCTCTGAGTGTGGAAAAGAGCGTGTTTTCATCGCATTCCAGATAGGTGTGATTTGTGTGATAGTGATCTAACATGATTTTGACATAAGGAAGATCACGCTCCGGTTGAAAGGCGTTGGATTTAAAATAAATGTCATTGTCCTTAAAATCAAAGGAAAAAGTATTTAAGGTTTCACCGTGTTTTTCCATGTAACGGCAGGCAATCGCGGTGACAATGCTTGAGTCAATGCCGCCGGACAAAAACGTGCACACCGGAACATCGGATACCATCTGTCTGGTCACGGAATCGCGCAGAAGAAAAGAGACAGTTTCCACTGTCTGTTCATAGGAATCGGTATGCGGGGCGCGGAACAGATCCCAGTAAGTGTGATCGGACATCGTATTTTCAGAAAAAATGAGATAATGTCCGGGAAGCACTTCGTTTACATCATCAAAAATTCCATTTCCCATGGTCCGGGCAGGTCCGATCGCGAGAACTTCGCGCATGCCATCCATAGAAACCCTCGGAGTGAATCCCGGAAAACAAAAAAGTGCCTTTGGCTCAGAGGCAAACAGGAGCTGTCCGGATACAAACGAGTAAAAAAGCGGTTTGATTCCTACGCGGTCACGGTATAAGAGAAGTTGTTTTTTGCTGTCATCCCAGATGGCAAAGGCAAAAATTCCATTCAGTTTCCGGACAAAACTGGCGCCGTACTGCATATAGGCATAAAGAATGACTTCGGTGTCCGTAGTCGTCGAAAATTCATAGCCGGACTGCCGCAGGTCACGGGCGAGTTCCCCGGTGTTATATAATTCGCCATTGTATACAATCGCGTATTCCTTTCCGTTCTTTTGGCGTATAATCGGCTGTTTCCCGGTGACAATGTCGCGGATACTTAAGCGCGCGTGGGAGAGACCGGCCATATCTGACAGATAGATCCCGGACTCATCATTTCCACGGTGCGCAAGACATTCGTGCATGGAAGTCAGCACAGATGCCCATTTTTCTTTCTGTTGTTGATAATTTCCTTCTGCGTTATAAAAACCTGCAATTCCACACATATATTTTTCCTTACATTCTGATCGCATTCTATTTTGGTTTAGTTTATGCTAAGGGGATGGATTCATGCATAGAATAGAGAAAAAAACGGAAAAGCGCATGAAGGAAAACTGTGGAAAGATAGAAAATATACTAAATCTGGCATTGGATGCCACGCGGGAGGAACGGGAAAAGTCCCTGAATCTGGATGTAGGATATGATGTTGCAGATGATAGCTGGGAGGTGATCGTAAAATTTTTTGGAACGACAGAGGAACTGCGGCAGAAGCTGTCGGAGCGTTTCCCGGAGGAACAGGCTCAGATTGGAATTTATAACCTCACAAATGAATATGCTATTTTAAGGATTCCGCAGCCGTTGGTAGAGCTTGTCGCATCCATGCCTGAAATTGAATATATGGAGAAACCAAAACGACTTTTTTTTTCGGTGGAAAACGGAAAAAGAAGTTCCTGCATCAATCCGCTGCAGACCGGGCAGGGTACAAGTCCGACAAGTAATCTGACAGGAAAAGAGGTGCTTGTGGCAGTCATTGACTCCGGAATTGACTATGCGCATCCGGATTTTTGCAACAGTGACGGAACGACAAGAATTGCTGTGCTGTGGGATCAGACGCTTGACACGGTCTACGAGCGTGAGACGATTAATCTGGCGTTAAGGCAGGAGAGTGAGCAGGAGCAGTACGCAATCTGCCCGAGCAGGGATGCATCCGGGCATGGTACGCATGTTGCAGGCATTGCGGCAGGAAATGGCAGGGCTTCCAATGGGCGGTACCGCGGCGTGGCATATGAGAGTGAACTGATCGTTGTGAAACTTGGTGTGCCGAGAGAGACTTCGTTTCCGAAAACAACGGAACTGATGAGTGCTGTGGATTTCTGTATTGCGAGAGCAAGGCAGTATGGAAAACCAATTGCATTAAATCTAAGCTTTGGCAATAATTACGGTTCCCATTCCGGGAATTCACTGATAGAGACCTATCTGGATGACATGGCGAATTACTGGAAAACGTCTATTGTGATCGGCAGTGGCAATGAAGGGAGCGCAGCAGTCCATACAGCGGGAAAACTGACGCTGAATGAGGAGCAGGAGGTTGAGATCGCGGTGAGCGCGTATGAGGCATCCTTAAATTTGCAGATCTGGAAAAATTATGTGGATGAGATCGGTGTCTCTGTGATCCATCCGGGCGGAACTGCGATCGGACCATTGAAGCGGTTACAGGGAACCCAGAGATTTCAGTTAGGAGAAACAAACCTTCTGGTGTATTATGGAGAACCAAGTCCGTACAATCCCTACCAGGAAATTTATCTGGATTTTATCCCAGTGGGCAGTTACATTGACGATGGAATCTGGAAGATCAGGCTCACTCCCATCCGGATTACAGACGGCGCGTTTGACATGTGGCTTCCGGCAGGAAATGTGTTAAACAGCGGAACGGGATTTTTAAATCCGGTGGAGGAGACAACTCTCACGATTCCCTCTACAGCGACGAAAGTGATCACTGTCGGGGCATACGATGCGAGATTTGACCAGGCAGCTGCATTTTCCGGGAGAGGTTATACGAGGGCAACCAATCAGGTAAAGCCCGATCTTGTGGCTCCGGGGGTGGAGATCATGTCCTGTGCACCGGGCGGCGGCTATCAGGTGCGTACCGGAACATCCATGGCGACACCGTTTGTGACCGGAAGTGCAGCACTTTTGATGCAGTGGGGCATTGTAAACGGCAACGATGCCTATCTATATGGAGAAAAAATGAAAGCATATCTGATCCGCGGTGCACGCAGGCTGCCGGGTTTTACAGCTTATCCGAATCCGGTATTGGGATGGGGAGCACTCTGTACAGCAAACAGTATACCATGAAAATACCGTAGGATCGCTGCCGGAACGGAGTCCGTGTAAACAGCAGCCCATAAAATGTTAAAAAACAGAAAAAAATTAACAGAAATATAACGTTTTGTGCTATACTTTACCATATGTAGTGGAGATTAAGGTATCAGGGTACTTATCGTTGGACAGAAAAGGATCAGAAGTACCTGATAATTACAGGCGTGGGATAATTACAGGAGTATGAGGGACAGAAGATGACTAATTTTGGGGAACATTATAATGAGGAATTAGCGCAGCAGGAGAGCGAGATCAATAAGAGAACCCTGTGGGAGATGGTCGGAGCGTTTATTGTTTTGACGGCGGTCTGGGGACTGGCGTTTGGACGTTTTCCGACAGTAAATGCAATTGTGTTCAGTGTGACGTATGCAATTTCTGCTGGCTTTTTTATTGCGTCTGTGATCTTATTTTTTAAAGCAGATCCATCGGATGAGCGTATGAAGTGTTTTTTTGTGACCGGCATCTGCATAATTTCAGCAGCAATGAACCTTATGTTCAGTTACCATATGGTTCTGGCGTATGTGTTCCCACTCATCGTGGCAGTTCAGTATAAAGAGAAATCCGTGTTATGGCTGTCATATGCACTGGAAGTTTTTCTGCTGCCGGTCAGCATGATCGTGGGATTTTATTATGGGATCTGTGATCTGAACCTGCTGCTGCAGGGAAATCATACAAGAACATGGTACATGGCGGAACTGGCAGATGGATTTGCGAAGCTCCCTTTTTCAAAGATGCCGGTTGTGGTCATTATAGTTTACGGGATATTACCGCAGCTTCTGATCCTATTTGTGTTCGTGATGATCATCCAGCATACCATTGGCAGCATGCGGGAGGATGCTTACAGGATTGCGGAACTTACCTACCGCAAGGAGGTCGATTCTGCAACAAGGCTTTATAATAAGAATAAATATGAAGATATGCTTGCCAATTACTATACGATGGTGGAGCGTGTCGCCGTGGTTTTGTGGGATATCAATAATCTGAAAGAGATCAACGACCGCATGGGACATGGCATGGGAGATAAACTGATCGAGACAATGTCCGGTGCAATCTATGCACAGACAGATAGCCGGAAAAAGGCATATCGTATCGGTGGGGATGAATTTGTCATGCTCATCGAAAATCCGGAGAAACAGGAGGCAGAGCAGATCATCCAGAATGTCAGGGACAAACTTGCAAGACACAGGGAAGAAGGTGGTCTCAGGGTTTCGAGTGCAACCGGTACAGCGGAGGGAAACGGAATCGATATCTTAAAAATAGTACATGACGCGGATGAACGGATGTATGAGGATAAGAAGAGAGGAAAGGAGAGCCGCGAATATGCTATGTTTTATAGTGAATGAGCATTCCAGAAGCGGTAAAGGCGCAAAGATCTGGAAAGAAGCGGAAGCAGTTTTAAAAAAGAAAAACATTGCTTACGAATCATACGTCACCCAATATGAGGGGCATGCCTTTTCACTGGCACATGACATCTGTGAATGCGGGGCGGATGACATACAACTTGTCGTGGTAGGTGGTGATGGGACTGCAAATGAAGTCATCAACGGAATGACGCATTTTGAGAAGGTACGATTTGGTGTGATCCCGACCGGTTCCGGCAATGACCTTGCAAGGGGACTTGGGATCACGGGAACGCCTACAGAGGTGATTGAGCATATTTTAAACTGCAGAGAAGATTATGTGATGGATCTGGGGCAGGTGAGCTGGAACGGTTGTGAGAAGCCGAGATTATTTGCGATCAGTGCCGGTGCAGGACTGGATGCATTAGTCTGCAAGAAGGCTTTGAAGTCAAAGGTAAAAGACGCTTTGAATAAGCTGCATCTCGGAAAGCTTACCTATCTGTTTCTGACGGTACAGTCGTTATTTACCATGCAGACAACAGATGCAGGTGCAGTTTTTGATGGAAAAGGACAGAAAAACCATAAGAAAATGATTTTCGCTGCGGCAATGAATTTCCGGGCTGAGGGCGGCGGTGTGCCGATGGCACCGGGGGCAGATGCGCAGGACGGAAAGCTTTCGGTGTGTATGGCGTGGGGAATCCCGAAATGGCGCACTTTTTTATGTCTGCCATTGCTTGTGACAGCCAATCATCTGCGGATCAGAGGGTTTGAGGTGACAAACTGTAAGGAATATGATCTGAAGCTGAAAACACCTATGGTACTTCATGCAGACGGAGAGTACTGTGGGGATGTCACAGAGATGCACTTTCAATGTCTGCCAAAAAAACTGCATGTGATGTGGTGATCGAATAAATACGAATAAAACAAAAATTCCCTTCATACAATGTGATAACATATGGAGGGAATTTTTTATGGACAATTATAGCGGAAATAAAGAGTATAACATTTACAGGGATATCAGAAACCGTACCAACGGGGAGATTTACCTCGGGATCGTAGGTCCGGTGCGCACTGGAAAATCCACCTTCATCAAACGGTTTATGGAGTTGATGGTACTTCCTTTTATGGAAGGAGAAGCAGAAAAAGAGAGAGCCATGGATGAACTTCCGCAGGCGGCAGCCGGAAAAACCATTATGACGACGGAACCAAAATTCATTCCACAGCAGGCGGCGGAGATCCGGCTCTCTGATTTTAAGACGGAAGAAGAGCCATTAAAGCTGCGTGTAAGACTGATCGACTGTGTCGGTTTTCTGGCGGACGGGGCAGTGGGACATATGGAAGGAAATGGAAGCAGAATGGTAAAGACACCGTGGTCAGACCAGGAAATCCCATTTGCGGAGGCAGCATCGATCGGAACCGAGAAGGTCATCAGAGACCATGCGACGATCGGCATTGTAGTGACGACCGACGGAACAATCGGAGAACTGGCACGGGAAAATTACATAAATGCAGAAGAGAGAACCGTTCAGGAACTGAAAAATATCGGAAAGCCGTTTGTGATCCTGTTAAATTCGGCAAAACCTTATGCGCAGGAGACAATAAAACTTGCGTCGGAGATGGAAAAAAAATATCAGACAACGGCTGTGCCGGTCAACTGTGAGCAGCTGCGCAGAGAGGATGTCTTAAAAATTTTAGAGAGTGTGCTGTATGAATTTCCGATTGAACGGGTGGAATTTTTTATTCCGAAATGGACGGAAATGCTCTCCGCTGATCATCCGGTAAAAAGTGAGATCATTGCACAGGCATCGGATATTTTAAGTCATATGGAGCGCACGAAAGACGTTTACCAGCAGCAGTCAGAACCGGGAGACTGCATTTCAAAGATTAAAATGGATGAGATGGATCTCGCCTGCGGCTGTGTGAAAATACAGATGGAGGTTGCAGAGCCGTATTACTATGAAAATATGAGTGAACTTGCAGGAGTTCCTATCCATGGTGAGTATGAACTGATCTCGATAATCCGCGAGATGGCGGCGAGGAAAGAATCTTATGAGAAAGTCGCAGGGGCTTTTGAGGAAGTGCAGATGAAAGGATATGGTGTTGTGAATCCGGGGTTAAAGGACATTGAACTTGCGGAGCCGGAACTGATCCACCATGGAAACAAGTTTGGTGTAAAAATTAAGGCAGTTTCCCCATCCATCCATATGATCCGTGCCAATATTGAGACGGAAATCGCTCCAATCGTGGGAAGTGAAGATCAGGCGAATGACCTGATCCGTTACATCCGGGAGGGACAGCAGAGTGAGGAGGGTGTCTGGAAAACTAATATTTTCGGTAAATCGATCGGTGAGCTGATGGAGGATGGAATCCGGAATAAAATTGCCATGATGGACGATGAATGCCAGCTGAAATTACAGGATACCATGCAGAAAATCGTGAATGATAATAACGGTGGAATGGTTTGCATTATCCTGTGAAATTTGGTAAGATTTAAGAATAACGAGCAGTGTTTATCGTCGGGAAAATCATAGATTTTTCCGGCGCACACTGCAATTTATGACGATCGGATGTCCAAAGTGGGGCATTCTGCTGCAGGATACAGGCAGTGATAAAAGTGGGGGATCGGTATGAACATTCGTTTTTATCATGCAAAAATATTATTGACGAAAGCAGATCACACCTTTGAGGTGACGGAGGGGGAAATCTGGGTAAGAGAAGACCATATCTGTTATATCGGGGATGGCACAGATACTTCTGCTGTCTGCAAAGAAGATGATATCATTATCTGGGACCGGGAGATCAATGCGAAGGGAAATCTTTTAATGCCGGGATTTAAGAATGCACATACGCATACGCCGATGACATTTTTACGATCTTTTGCAGATGATCTTCCACTGCAGGAATGGCTGCAGCAGAAAGTGTTCCCAAACGAGGCAAGGCTGAAAGGGGAGGATACTTACTGGCTTGCAATCCTCGGAATTATGGAGTACCTGACGAGTGGTATCACCTCAAATTTTGATATGTACATTATGCAGGACTATCATATCAATGCCTATGTGGATACAGGTTTCCGGACTGTTTTTACCAGTGGATTGAACAATTTTACCGACAGTCTGGAAGTGCTGGAGGAGAATTATTTAAGAATCAACGGGCTGAGTGATCTCACTTCCTATGTGCCGGGATTTCATGCAGAATACACAACATCGCGTCCACTGCTTGAAGGGGTTGCCAAGATTGCGGACAAGTATCATGCACCGGTCTGGACGCACAATTCTGAGACAGAGCGCGAGGTGGCAGAGTGTAAGGCACGCTGGGGAATGACACCAATGCAGTTTACGGAAAGTCTGGGGCTGTATGAACATGGCGGCGGCGGTTATCACTGTGTCTGGCTGGAGGAGAAAGATATTGAGATATTGAAAAAACACCACATGTCGGTAGTGACGAACCCAGGTTCGAACACAAAGCTTGCTTCCGGTATCTGCCCGGTCAAAAGACTGCTGGATGAGGGGATCAATCTTGCGATCGGTACGGATGGACCGGCAAGCAACAACTGTCTGGACATGTTCCGGGAGATGTTTCTTGTGACGGGACTGGCAAAACTCAGGGAACGGGACGCTTCCTGCATGCCGGCGGATGAGGTGCTTTATATGGCGACCGCCGGAGGCGCATATGCGATGGGACTGCCGGATTGTGACTGTCTTGCAGTCGGGAAAAAGGCAGACCTTGTCATGATCGATCTGAGACAGCCGAATATGCAGCCGGAGAACAACCTTGTGAAAAATCTGGTTTACAGCGGTAGCAAGCAGAATGTGAAACTGACGATGGTAAACGGAAAAGTACTTTACGAGGATGGAATATTTCTCATTGGATTTGATCCGGCAGAAATATATACAAAAGCAAATGAGATAATTGGAAGGATGAAGGAATGCAGGTAATATTTATACATCACAGCTGCTTCTTAGTGGAAGTGGACGAGAAAGTTTTGATTTTTGACTGGTTTGCGGGAGACCGGGTAAACGGTTATACGTTCCGCGGACAAATCCCGGAGTATGAGCCGGATACTCCAATCTATGTGTTTGCAAGCCACAAGCACAGAGATCACTTTGACATGGACGTGCTCCACTGGACAGAGCGTTACAGCAACATACATTATATTTTCTCAAAAGACTGCAGGATGTCACCTCATTTTCTGGAAAAACACGGGTTTGACCTGTCTGTCCGGGAATTGATCACATACGTTAGTCCGTGCGAAAAATATCAGGTGGATGACTTGGAGATTGAGACGCTGCGCTCCACGGACGCGGGAGTCGCCTTTTATGTGAAGACAAACGGGGCAAGTTTTTATCATGCCGGGGATCTCAACAACTGGAAATGGGATGGAGCAGGGGAACTTGTCAATGGCATTATGGATGTCAATTATAAGAACCAGATTAAAAAACTTGCAAAGAAAGACATCAACCTGGCATTTGTGCCGTTTGATCCAAAACTTGGGATGTATCAGTCACTTGGCATGGAATATTTTCTGGAGAACACGAATGCAGAGTATGTGTTTCCAATGCATATGTGGCAGGATTATTCCGGGATACAGCCTTTTATCAAAAGACTGAGCAATCAGGCGATGGCGGACCGGATCGTGCCGATCGTCCATGAGAATCAGGTATTTGAGATCCGGGAAGAATAAAAGATGGTAGTTTTTGCTGGAAAAGATGACATTTTTTTTGAAGAAAAGATGACAGCTTTTAGAAGAAAAGATGTTGAATACTTGACGATAAACAAATAAGTGAGCTATAATATTTAAATTGTGAGCCGGCTTTCATTTTTGCAGTGCATAAGTGTCAGCCATAGCAGAAAGGCAGGTAGAAGAAATGGCATTTTTAGGATCATTTTTACAGTATGCAATTATTATGGTGATTTTGGCAGCGATCGCTCTGGCGGGATTTTTCGCGGGTAAAAAGCTGCGGGAAAACAAAGATGCAAAAGCAGCGGCGGAAGCTGATACGGCAGCAGAACAAGAAGTTAAATAATTTGTAACTATGTAGATAGTTTCTTGGAAGGAAACAACTGGTAATTACAATTTTATTAAATAAAAAATGTACGGCAGAGAAACACCCGTACAAAAGATTTTGGAGGAACTTAGTCGTGAAGAAATTTTACGGTGAAAACGAATTACGAAGAATGTACCTTGAATTTTTCGAGAGCAAGGGACATCTTAAAATGAACAGCTTTTCATTGGTACCACACAATGATAACAGCTTATTACTGATCAATGCAGGTATGGCACCATTAAAGCCATATTTTACAGGACAGGAAATTCCACCTCGCAGAAGAGTGACAACCTGCCAGAAATGTATCCGTACCGGTGATATCGAGAACGTTGGTAAGACAGCAAGACATCTTACATTCTTTGAGATGCTTGGTAACTTCTCTTTCGGAGATTATTTTAAGCATGAAGCGATCGCATGGTCCTGGGAGTTTCTGACAAAGGTTCTCGGATTAGAGGAGGACAGACTGTATCCATCCATTTACGGTGAGGATGATGAAGCATTCAATATCTGGACAAAAGAAGTCGGAGTTCCGGCAGAGAGAATCACAAGATTTTACCGCGATCCGGAAACCGGAGAGTGTGATAACTTCTGGGAGCACGGTGCCGGCCCTTGCGGTCCATGTTCTGAGATTTACTATGACCGCGGAGAAAAATACGGCTGTGGCAAACCGGACTGTAAAGTAGGATGTGACTGTGACCGTTTCATGGAAGTATGGAACAACGTATTTACCCAGTTTGAGGGAGATGGAAAGGGTGGTTACACCGAACTTTCCCAGAAGAACATTGATACAGGTATGGGACTTGAGCGTCTTGCAGTTGTCATGCAGGATGTAGATTCCGTATTTGATATTGATACAATGAAAGCAATCCGTGACAGAGTATGTGAGCTGTCCGGCAAGAAATATGAAGTGGATGCAATGGATGATGTTTCAATCCGTCTGATCACAGACCATATCCGTTCCTCAACATTCATGATCTCCGATGGTATTATGCCATCTAACGAAGGACGTGGTTATGTACTCCGCCGTATCATCCGCCGTGCTGCACGTCATGGAAGAATGCTTGGAATCGACGGCATTTTCATGGCAGAGCTTGCAAAGACTGTGATCAGCGAGAGCAAAGACGGTTATCCGGAATTAGAAGAAAAGAAAGACTTTATCTTAAAAGTACTTGCACAGGAAGAAGAGAAGTTTGCAAAGACGATCGATCAGGGTCTTGCAATCTTAGAGGATATGGAAAAAGAGATGATCGCATCCGGTTCTAAAGTATTATCCGGAGACAATGCGTTTAAGCTTTATGATACTTATGGATTCCCGATGGATCTGACTTCTGAGATCTTAGAAGAAAAAGGCTTCACGATTGACGAAGACGGCTTCAAAAAGGCGATGGAAGTACAGCGTACAACAGCAAGAAAGAATCGTAAGACAACAAACTACATGGGAGCAGATGCGACTGTTTATGATGAGATCGATCCTTCCGTCACAACAGAGTTTGTCGGATATGATAAATTAGAGACAGCATCTACGGTGACAGTGCTTACTTCTGAGACTGAGATCGTAGAGGCATTATCCGATGGTGAGATCGGAACGATCATCGTAGAGGAGACACCATTCTATGCTACCATGGGTGGACAGCAGGGAGATAAAGGTGTGATCTACACTGCTGACGGTACTTTCAAAGTGGAAGATACGATCAAATTATTAGGTGGAAAAGTTGGACATGTCGGAAAAATGACAAGCGGCATGATCAAGTCCGGTGATAAAGTTACGTTATCTGTTGACGCAGATCTTCGTGGCAAGACATGTAAGAATCATTCTGCAACACACTTATTACAGAAAGCACTCCGTGAAGTATTAGGTACTCACGTAGAACAGGCTGGTTCTTATCAGGATGCAGAGAGAACACGTTTTGACTTCAGCCATTTTCAGGCTATGACAGCAGAGGAGATCGCAAAAGTTGAGAAGATCGTAAATGACGAGATTGCTGCAGACCTTGAGGTGCGTACGGATGTCATGACCGTAGAAGAAGCCAAAAAGACAGGCGCTATGGCGTTATTTGGTGAGAAATATGGTGAGAAAGTACGTGTCGTATCCATGGGAGAATTCTCCAAGGAGTTCTGTGGTGGTACACATGTAAAACACACAGGCGAGATCACTGCATTCAAGATCATTTCTGAGAGCGGTGTCGCTGCCGGTGTACGTCGTATCGAGGCGTTGACAGGTGATAATGTATTCGCATACTATAAGAATATCGAAGCTGAATTAGAAAGAGCTGCAAAAGTTGCAAAGACAACTCCGGCTGCATTGGTCGAGAAGATCGAGCATATGATGGCTGAGATCAAGGCGTTAAATGCAGAGAATGAGTCCTTAAAGAGCAAAGCTGCAAAAGAGGCGCTTGGCGATGTTATGGATCAGGTTGTAGAAGTAAGAGGTGTAAAACTTCTTGCAACAAGTGTTGCAGGGGTTGACATGAACGGCTTGAGAGACCTTGGTGACCAGCTCAAAGGAAAACTCGGCGAGGGTGTTGTAGTGCTTGCTTCTGAGGCAGACGGCAAAGTAAATCTTGTCGCTATGGCAACAGAGGAGGCAATGAAGAAAGGCGCTCATGCAGGAAACCTCATCAAAGCGATCGCAGGAAAAGTTGGCGGTGGCGGCGGCGGACGTCCAAACATGGCACAGGCCGGCGGTAAGAATCCGGCTGGAATCCCGGATGCGGTAGCCGAGGCTAAGACAGCGTTGGAAACTCAGATTAAATAATAATTTGATAAAAAAAATAGAATTGTCTGAATTTTTCTAAATATAAGAAAAACTATTGACGTGAACATTTTTTATGCTATAATAACTTATAGTGCAATGAAATTTACCCAAACAGTTGAATATGCACAATACGCAACTGGAGGGAGGTTAGGTGTGAGACTATGTCAAATGTAATCGTAAAAGAGAACGAGACTTTAGATAGCGCTTTACGTAGATTTAAGAGAAACTGTGCTAAAGCAGGTATCCAGCAGGAGATTCGTAAAAGAGAACATTACGAGAAACCAAGCGTAAGACGTAAGAAAAAATCTGAAGCAGCAAGAAAAAGAAAATACAATTAATGTATGTAAAAGAAGCTATCGTGTATGCGGTAGCTTCTTTTTTTTAGAAATTTTAGGTCAGTTTGTCAGAATCAGTTTTTTATTGGATCGTTTTACCTGAAGTTTACAATTAGAAAACAAAAAAAATACAATTAATATCATAAATATCTTGACACTGAAATATGTGTATGATAGACTTTCTTTCGTGTGAAAAATAAAAATCGTTTTTTCATGCAAATGTATGACCACTCAGATTACTGAGGCAGCCTAACGGACAGGCGGGTCGGTTGCCGGTGTGGTAAGGAGACCACGTTATTGATTGAGTCAGAAGCTCAAATTTTATAAGTTGATTACTTTATAATCAGTGTGTAAGCACATCATCTTGTGAAACGGTCAATAAGAGTGACATATATTTGCAGTTGCGATGCAGACAAAGGCAGAAAGCAGAAAGCGGCAGGCAACGGATTCTTTGAAAAACGATATTTGGGATCGCATCAAGAGTAAAAAGGATTCCAATATGGAGAACGAAGGTCAACAGAGATGATTGCGCAGGCAGTTGTCTCTTTTTTATTACATAGGAAATTACTTCCTATGTAATAAAAACGCTCCGCGAGGATGCGACTGATGCGCAGAAGAATTATGCAAGCTAAAGCTTGCACGCATCAGCGCGCAAAGAGTTGCGAAGCAACTCTTTGTTCTGTGATCGAAAACATGATTTTTATTACATAAAATATGAAAATAATTATCTTAAAAATGATAAATTGCAATGGAGAAAGTTATGAACAGAGAAGATCAGAAAAGAGCTCCCATTTATGAAGCGCTGGAAAAATTCAGAAAACAGCGTGTCGTACCATTCGATGTGCCGGGGCATAAGCGGGGGCGTGGCAATCCTGAATTAGTGGAATTATTAGGGGAAAAATGTGTAGGGATCGATGTGAATTCCATGAAGCCACTCGATAACCTCTGTCATCCGGTATCGGTTATAAGAGATGCGGAGGAACTTGCAGCAGATGCATTTCATGCAGAACATGCATTTCTGATGGTGGGAGGAACTACTTCTGCGGTGCAGAGCATGATTTTGTCAGTCTGTAAGAGAGGGGATAAAATTATCCTTCCGCGAAATGTACATAAAAGTGCTATCAATGCACTGGTGCTTTGCGGAGCAATTCCGGTTTATGTGAATCCGGAAGTGAATCCAAAACTCGGAATTTCTCTTGGAATGGAAGTGCCGTGTGTGGAGCAGGCAATCAAAGAGAACCCGGATGCAGTTGCAGTGCTTGTGAACAATCCGACTTATTACGGTATCTGTTCAGATATCCGTTCTATCGTAAAGCTTGCACATGCGCATGGCATGAAAGTGCTCGCAGACGAGGCACATGGAACACACTTGTATTTTGGAAAAAATCTTCCGGTTTCAGGCATGGAAGCCGGTGCTGATCTGGCCGCAATCTCCATGCATAAGTCCGGTGGAAGCCTGACGCAGAGCTCCATTCTGCTTGTAAACAAAGGTGTCAATGCAGATTATGTCAGACAGATCATCAATCTCACACAGACTACAAGCGCATCGTATCTTCTTCTGTCAAGCCTTGATATTTCAAGAAGAAACCTTGCATTAAGAGGTGAGGAATCCTTTGCCAAAGTGTCAGAGATGGCAGAATATGCGAGAAATGAGATCAACAATATCGGTGGATATTACGCTTATGGAAAGGATCTGATCAACGGAACCAGCATCTATGACTATGATGTGACAAAGCTTTCTATCTACACGCTTGGCATCGGGCTGGCAGGGATCGAAGTGTATGACCTTCTTCGCGATGAATATGATATTCAGATCGAATTTGGAGATATCTGTAATATTTTGGCCTATATTTCCATTGGAGACCGGACACAGGATATTGAGCGTCTGGTGGGGGCGCTGGCAGATATCGCAAGACTGTATAAAAAAGACAGGGCAGGACTTTTATCCGGTGAATATATAGCACCGAAAGTCATCCGTTCACCACAGGAAGCTTTCTATGCGGAAAAGAAATCCCTTCAGATCCGTGAGACCAGCGGCTGTATTTCCGGTGAATTTGTCATGTGCTATCCGCCGGGAATCCCAATCCTGGCACCGGGTGAGATGATTACAGATGAAATCATCGAATATATCATTTATGCGAAGGAAAAAGGCTGCTCCATGCAGGGAACGGAAGATCCGGCAGTGGAACATCTGATGGTGTTGGTGTAAGAGATGAGTGATTCCGGAGAAAACGGTGGAAACCGGGACAGGGAAGGAGAAGCAGAAAAATGGAAATGTGGTTTTCGGAGCTTCACACATCGAATGTAAAGCTCTCAATGAGAATTGAAAAACAATTATTCAGTGGTAACAGTGACTGCCAGAGGATCGATGTTCTGGAATCGGTAGAATTTGGCAAGTTTCTGGCTTTGGATGGAGATATCCTTTTTTCCGAAAAGGATGAATTTATTTATGACGAGATGGTAACGCATGTGCCGATGGCAGTACATCCGGACGTGCGTCACGTGCTGATCATCGGTGGCGGTGATGGCGGTGTTGCAAAAGAACTGACACAGTATGATTCCATAGAAAAGATTGATGTTGTGGAACCGGATGAGATGTTAGTGGAAGTCTGCCGGGAGCATTTCCCGGAGCTTGCTTGTGGTCTGGATGATCCGCGTGTGAATGTGTATTATCAGGATGGACTTCGTTTCCTGAGAAACAAAACAGAGGAGTATGATCTGATCATCAATGACGCAACCGATCCATTTGGGCATACTGAGGGACTTTTTACCAAGGAATTTTACGGAAGCTGCTATAAGGCGTTAAAAGAGGACGGAATCATGGTTTATCAGCATGGAAGTCCATTTTATGATGAGGATAAGGAAGAGTGCATGAAGATGCACCGCAAGGCATTCCGTGCATTTCCGGTAAGCCGCGTATATCAGGCACATATTCCGACGTGTTCGTCCGGCTACTGGCTGTTTGGATTTGCTTCCAAAAAATATCACCCACTCAACAATCTGCGCGTGAAAGAGTGGAAAAAATTACATATCAAAACAAGATATTACACAACAAATCTTCACCGGGGAGCCTTCATGCTCCCGAAATATTTAGAAGATATGTTAGAGGACGAGGAAGACCGGTAGAGAGAGCGTGTTATCGAAAATTTTGTTAAGTTTGAACAATTTAGAGAAGATAGGAAGAGTTTCGCAATTATCTAAAAAACAATAACATGAAAAAGGAGAAATAAAAATGAGCAGAGTAATGATTATCGGATGTGGAGGCGTAGCTTCCGTAGCAATTGCAAAATGTTGCCAGAACAGTGATGTTTTCACTGAGATTATGATCGCAAGCAGAACAAAGTCCAAATGTGATGCAATGAAAGAAAAATTACAGCCAACAACAAAAACAGTCATCACAACCGCACAGGTAGATGCTGACAACACAGAGGAGCTGATCGCACTGATCAACGAATATAAGCCGGATGCAGTGTTAAATGTGGCACTTCCATATCAGGATCTGACGATCATGGATGCCTGCCTTGCAACAGGAGTAGATTATATTGACACCGCAAACTACGAAGCAGAGAATACGGATGATCCGGAGTGGAGAAAAATTTACGAGGAGCGTTGCAAGAAAGAGGGATTTACAGCATACTTTGATTATTCCTGGCAGTGGGCTTATAAGAAAAAGTTTGAAGATGCAGGCATTACAGCAATCCTCGGAAGCGGATTTGATCCGGGTGTGACAAGTGTTTATTCCGCATACGCATTAAAACATTATTTTGATGAGATCCACTACATTGATATTTTAGACTGCAATGGCGGTGATCACGGTTATCCATTTGCAACCAACTTCAATCCTGAGATCAACTTAAGAGAAGTATCTGCGATGGGTTCTTACTGGGAAGATGGTCACTGGGTCGAAGTAGAGCCAATGTCTATTAAGCGTGAATATGATTTTCCGGAAGTAGGAGAAAAAGATATGTACCTGCTTCATCATGAAGAGATCGAATCACTTGCAAAAAATATTCCGGGAATCAAGAGAATCCGTTTCTTCATGACATTCGGACAGAGTTATTTAACACACATGAAATGTCTGGAAAATGTTGGAATGCTTTCCACAACACCGATTAACTTTGAAGGAAAAGAGATTGTGCCGATCCAGTTCTTAAAAGCATTATTGCCGGATCCTGCAAGCCTTGGACCAAGAACGGTAGGAAAAACAAACATCGGATGTATTTTCAAAGGTGTAAAAGATGGAAAAGAAAAGACCATCTACATTTACAATGTATGCGATCATCAGGAGTGCTACAAAGAGGTTGGTTCTCAGGCAATCTCCTACACAACAGGAGTTCCGGCTATGATCGGAACGATGATGGTAGTAGAGGGACTCTGGAAAAAACCGGGAGTATTCAATGTAGAGGAGTTTGATCCGGATCCATATATGGAAGCACTGAATAAATGGGGACTTCCTTGGGTAGTCTGCGAGAATCCGCAGGAAGTTGAGTAAGAACCTACTTCAAGAAGAAGGAAAAATGTCCTTCTCATGTGAAATGACAGAAAGAGGAATGAACAGACAGAATGAGAATTGAAGAATTAAAAACACCATGCTATGTCATAGATGAAAAACAGTTGAAAAAAAATCTTTCCATTCTCCAGAAAGTGGAAAAGGATACCGGATGTAAAATCCTTCTTGCACAGAAAGCCTTTTCCTGCTTTTACGAATACCCGCTGATCGGTCAGTATATCAGCGGAACAACGGCAAGCGGACTTTTTGAGGCTCGTCTTGGAAAAGAGGAAATGGGAAAAGAAAACCATGTATTTGCTCCGGCATATAAAGAAGAGGACGTGAAGGAACTGGTAAAAATCTGCGATCACATGGTTTTTAATTCTTTTTCGCAGCTGGAAAAATACAAAACTCTCTGTAAAGAGACCAGCGTGGGAATCCGTATTAACCCGGAGTGTTCCACACAGGGGGATCATGCGATCTATGATCCATGTGCAAAAGGCTCACGCCTCGGTGTGACATTTGCGCATTTTAAAGAGCAGTTTACGGATGAGATGTATGATTATGTGGATGGACTGCATTTTCACACGCTCTGTGAGCAGAATGCGGATGATCTTGCAAAAACCCTTGAGGCGGTAGAAGAAAAATTCGGCAGTTATCTTTACAAAATGAAATGGCTGAATTTTGGCGGCGGACATCATATTACAAGAGCAGATTATGACATCGGACTGTTAGAAAAATGCATTCTGCACATGAAGGAAAAATATGATCTTGACATTTATTTAGAACCGGGCGAAGCGATTGCATTGAATGCCGGATATCTTGCCACAACCGTTATGGATGTGGTAGATAACGATATACAGACGTTGATTCTGGACGCATCCGCAGCATGCCATATGCCGGATGTGCTGGAAATGCCGTACCGTCCGCCACTTCGCAGTTCGGGAATGCCGGAGGAAAAGAAGTATACTTACCGGTTATCTTCCTATACCTGCCTTGCAGGCGATATTATCGGGGATTATTCTTTTGACGAAGAGAAAAAAGTGGATGACAGACTGTATTTTGAGGATATGGCGATTTACTCCATGGTGAAAAACAATACATTTAACGGAATCCCGCTGCCGGATATCGCAGTGATGGATGAGAGTGGTGAATGTAAAGTGATCCGCAGTTTTTCTTATGAGGATTTTAAAGGAAGACTGTCATGAGAAAATCCGGCCGGATGGAAGAACATGTGACAGGATGAAGCTATGATTCATGAAAAGACAACACGGAAAAGGCAGGAAAACAGAAGTATGAAGATAGAAAACAGAACTCCGCATCAGGATGGATTTTATATGCCGGGGGAATTTGAACCGCAGGATGGTGTGATCTTAATCTGGCCGAAACGTCCGGGTTCCTGGCCATATGAGGCAAAAGAAGCCGGAAAAGTATTTGCAGAGATTGCCAACAAGCTGGCAGAGACAGAAAAAGTATATATGCTGACAGAACCGGAAACGGAAGCAGTGGCAAGAGAGTTATTGTGTGAGAATGTAGAAATTTTAACAATTCCGACAGATGATGCATGGGCGAGGGATGTCGGACCAACCTTTGTGACGGATGGAAAAGAAGTCCGTGGGATCAACTGGAGCTTTAATGCCTGGGGTGGAACCTATGATGGTCTTTATCAGGACTGGCAAAAGGATGATAACGTGGCAGAAGAATTTTGTAAACAGACCGGTTATGATTATTATGATGCGGCTCCTTTTGTGCTGGAAGGCGGTTCCATCCATTCAGACGGACAGGGAACGGTGATCGCAACGGAAGCCTGTCTGCTCAGTAAGGGAAGAAATCCGGAACTTACGAAAGAGCAGATCGAAGCAAAATTGCAGGAATATCTTGGTGCCAAGAAGATCATCTGGCTTCCAAACGGAATCTATCAGGATGAAACAAATGAACATGTAGACAATGTCTGTGCATTTACAAAACCGGGTGAGGTTGTCCTTGCATGGACAGATGATGAGAGTGATCCGCAGTATGTACTTTCAGCAGAGGATCTTAAGGTTCTTGAACAGGAGACAGATGCCAAAGGAAGAAAGATCCGTGTGCATAAAATGCTGATCCCGAAGAAACCGGTCTGCATTACGGAAAAAGAGCTGGCAGGTTACGTGTTTGAAGAAGGCGAGGATACAAGAGAAGCCGGAGAACGGTTAGCGGCAAGCTATGTGAATTTTTATATTGGAAATAAAGTTGTCCTTGTGCCGCAGTTTGGAGACGAGCATGATGTTCTGGCAACAGATTTATTGCAGAAGCTGTTCCCGGAGCGTGAGATCGTGCCAATCTTTGCAAGGGAGATCATCATTGGCGGTGGCAATATCCACTGCATCACACAGCAGATACCGGTACGCAGATGACGGATAGCAGGAAATCATATAAAGTATCGTTGCAAGACAGATGGAAAGATAAAAATGCCGGATTTCAGAATAAACAGGAATAGAACGAAAAAGCATGGAAAATATTAAGAAGCGGGAGACAGCATATTATGAGCAGAAAACGTAACGTCACAGTAGCCGCAGTTCAAATGAAATGCAGCACAAATGTGGAAGAAAATATCGCAAAGGCAGATGCACTTGTCCGGGAAGCGGCAGAAAAAGGAGCACAGATCATCCTTTTGCCGGAGCTTTTTGAAAGACAGTATTTTTGTCAGGAACGCAGATATGAATACTATGAATTTGCAAAAGAAGTGAATGAAAATGATGCGGTAAAACATTTTTCTGCACTGGCAAAGGAATTGTCTGTTGTGATCCCGGTCAGCTTTTATGAAAAGGATGTGAACCGCCTGTTTAATACTGTTGCAGTGATCGATGCAGACGGAAGCAATCTTGGAATATACCGCAAGACACATATCCCGGACGATCATTATTATCAGGAAAAATTTTACTTTGTTCCGGGAGATACCGGATTTCAAGTGTTTGATACAGCGTATGGAAAAATCGGTGTCGGCATCTGCTGGGATCAGTGGTTCCCAGAGACAGCAAGAGCCATGGCGGTCAAAGGAGCAGAGCTGCTTTTTTACCCGACAGCAATCGGCAGTGAACCAATCTTAGAGTGTGACAGCATGCCGCACTGGAGAAGGGCGATGCAGGGACATGCAGCAGCAAACCTCATGCCGGTGATCGCAGCAAACCGTATCGGAACAGAAGAAGTAGTTCCATGTGAGGAAAACGGCGGACAGAGATCAGCACTCACATTTTACGGCTCTTCTTTTATCACAGATCAGACCGGAGAACTTGTGGCAGAGGCAGACCGCAAGACGGAACAGGTGATCCTTGCAACGTTCGACTTAAATGAAATGCAGGAGAACCGCCTTTCATGGGGAATCTTCCGGGACAGAAGACCGGAGTGCTACGGGGATATCTGTAAATAAAAAAGGATGCATGAAAATATCCTCTTTACTGGACAAAACAGTAAGGAGGGTATTTTTAAGCGTCCCTTTGCTTCTTATGGATACAAGAGTGGTTATACTCCATAAAAAAGTGCCTTTTGCATCTTTTAGTAGCCAAGTTCCTCTCCAATTAAAATAACTTTAATTCTTCCCTGAATACCGCTTCGTCTTGTGATCACGACCTGATTGCAGATACAGTCAGGAGAGAGGCAGTCGGCACAGACTCCGGTGACAGCACATGGTGTCTGCTTGTTCAGACGTACACAGTTCATAGGAGTTGCGGTTAAGTGGACACGGTCAACAGCTTCTGCAACGTCCTTTGCAACCTTGTTCATTCCGGCAAGAATAATGACATTTTCAGGACCATAGATCAAAGCAGCGACCCGGTTTCCATTACCATCGATATTGACTAATTCTCCATCAATTGTCATGGCGTTGGTGCTCATGAAATAGTAGTCAGCCATCAGTGCGTCGTGGAATATTTTTCTGGAATCTTCCGGCGTCTTACAGACAGCCCGGTCTAAAAACTCAATATCGGCTGAACGCAGTGCATCCATCATGCCGGTTTCCTCTAGTGTCATGGAGCCGCCGTGAGCCACGACTGCACCGGATGGCAGGAAAGAAAGTGCTTTCTCTACGGCTTCTTTTGCGGTCGGGTAGTAGTATGCTTCCATTCTTCTTTTTTCAAAATTTTTGATCATGGTATTGGCGAGTGTTTCGTAATATTTTGCTTTTGGTGTCATATGATCCTTCTCCTCCTATATAACTCTTTGACTTTTATTATAAGCGGATTTTTTCGTTATGCAAGCGCTATTAAAATAATTGAAAACGATCAGATTTTCTTCTATTAACAATTCTGAAACAAAACTCAAACAAATTCAAAATAATATATGTTATGATGTAATCAATGGACAATGATAGAAACCAGAAAGGAACAGAAAAATGATACACATTCTTGTAGTGGATGATGATAAAAATTTAAACCAGACGGTCTGCACCTATTTAAATGACTGTGGATTTGAGGCAAAAGGCGTTTTGAGTGCGAACGAAGCCTATGACGAGATGTATAACAATCTCTACGAGCTGATCATTTCCGACATTATGATGCCGGAGATCGACGGATTTGAATTTGCGGAGACAGTGCGTCAGGTCAATAAACAGATCCCGATCCTTTTCATGTCGGCTAAGGATGATCTTCCTTCCAAACGGAAAGGATTTTTAGTTGGAATCGATGATTATATGGTAAAACCGGTGGAGTTAGCAGAACTTGAGATGCGTGTGAGGGCACTGCTCCGGAGAAGTAATATCGAGATGGAGCGCAAACTTATTGTCGGAAATCTGGAGATGGATGCGGACGGCATGACTGCAATGATAAATGGGGAGGAGATACCGGTCACAACACGCGAATTCAATATTTTATATAAACTGTTGTCTTACCCGAAAAAAACATTTACAAGGGCACAGCTTATGGATGAGTTCTGGGGGCTTGATTCGGGAACGAGCCTGCGGGCTGTGGATGTCTATGTGACAAAGCTCCGTGACAAGTTTTCCACCTGCGATGGATTCGAGATCAAAACTGTGCGTGGACTTGGATACAAAGCGGTATTGCTATAGAAAGGGATTGCCTGAAACCATGAACAAATTGAACCATACCAACACAATCAAAAATGACCGTTTTCCATCGTCCCTGTTTCTGGTGTATTTTCTCGTATTGCTGTTAATGTCCGGTATTCATACAGGAATTATCGTAGGTATGAATGCACTGGGGTGGAACAAAATCATACAGGTAATTTTACCGCTTGGTTACTGGACTGTTGTGGCAGTTGGATTGACACTTTTTACGAAAAATGTGATCCGGAAAAGCTATGAAAAGCCAATGCATGACCTGGCAGATGCAACAAAAAAAGTGGCAGAGGGCGATTTTTCAGTGTATGTTCCGACACTTCACACCGCTGACCGGCTGGATTATCTGGATGTCATGATTATTGATTTTAATAAAATGGTGGAGGAACTCGGCAGCATTGAGACGTTGAAAACAGACTTTTTCTCCAATGTTTCCCATGAGATCAAGACGCCGCTTGCAATTATCCAGAACAATGCGGAGCTGCTCTGTATGGAAAAGAAGCCGGAGAAACAAAAAGAATATGCCGAAGTGATCTTTCAGACTACAAAGCGTCTGTCGGAACTTATCAGTAATATTTTAAAACTGAACAAGCTTGAAAAACAGGCGATCACGCCGGTAGCAGAAGAGTACGATCTGTGTGGACAGCTTGCGGAATGTGCCGTGAATTATGAGCCGGTGTGGGAGAAAAAAGATATTGGATTTGATGCAGATATGGAAGATTCTGTAAAGATCACGGCAGACGCTGCGTTGATGGAGTTAGTCTGGAATAACCTTTTTTCCAATGCAGTGAAGTTCACAGAACCGGGAGGAACGATAAAGCTGACTGAGCAGTCGGATGATTCTGAGATCCGTGTGTCGGTGGAGGATAACGGCTGCGGAATGACGGAAGAGACAAGGAAACATATTTTTGATAAATTTTATCAGGGGGATACATCCCATGCAATGGCTGGAAATGGACTTGGACTGGCGCTTGCCCTGCGTGTTTTGCAGTTAAATGATTATAAAATCGAAGTGGAAAGCGAACCGGGACGCGGCAGTAAGTTTACGGTGATCATTCCGAAGAGGTAGAATATTGGATAACAGACAGAAAGCGAATTTCTGGGAAAGCGTAGAAAAATGAGTGAGTTTGAGAGTTTTGATTATACGAAAGTGACGGTTGCCGAGAATCAGATGTCACAGTATATGGATGGCTACGAGCATTTTGGATGGAAGGTAGATTTCAATGTCCCCATAGAAAAAGGAATGGGAAAAGTAACGATCCACTTAAAGCGGAGCAGGACTGTTTTAAATAAAATGGAACTGACACGGTTACAGAGACATTTTGAGGCGTGCATGAGTGAGATTGTGGCGCTCGAAAATTCCACAGAATCTTTTGCAATGATCGCGGCACTGACCAGTGGGGTTTCAGGCTGTGCATTTATGGCGGGTTCGGTATTCGCTGTGACGGCTGCAAAACCGATCATCTGGCTGATGATTTTGCTCGCAATCCCGGGATTTTTTCTGTGGGGAATCGCATATCCGCTTTATAAAAATGTGAAAAAGTGGAGAGCGGAGAAAGTGAAGCCTCTCATTGAGGCAAAGCTTGATGAGGCGGAAAAAGTGTGCGAGAAAGGGCATGCGCTGTTATAGCTGTAAAACATCTGACGGAAAAATACGGTGGCACGCTTGTGGCAAGCCAGGAGAAATACATTTTAATAATTCCGAAACAAAACAGAAGCAATTCGCAAACAAAACCTCTCTATGATACAGACAACAAATGAAACACAGATCATTACAAAAAAGAGAGGAAACATAAAATGAGCGAAACATTATATTTAGTAACAGGAGCAGCAGGATTTTTAGGAAGTCATGTATGTCATCAGTTGTTGGAGCGTGGAGAAAAAGTGAGAGCATTTGTTCTTGATGGTGATCCGGCAATCAAATATATTCCAAAAGAGGCAGAGATTGTAAAGGGAGATCTCTGTGATATCGATTCACTCGAAAACTTTTTCAAAGCACCGGAGGGCACAGAGACAATCGTGCTCCATGTGGCAAGCATGGTCAGTGTCAATCCTGATTTTAACCAGAAACTTGTGGATGTGAATGTGGGTGGAACCAAAAATATCATCCAGAAATGTTTAGAACACAAAGAGTGCAAAAAACTTGTCTACGTAAGTTCTACCGGAGCGATTCCGGAACTTCCAAAGGGACAGAAGATCAAAGAGGTAAATGAGTTTGATGCAGAGAAAGTCGTGGGCTGGTACAGCAAGACCAAGGCGATGGCAACACAGGCTGTTTTGGATGCAGTGAAAAAGGAAGGATTAAACGCATGCGTCGTACACCCGAGTGGTATTTTAGGGCCACAGGACTATGCAGTGGGGGAGACTACAGGAACCATTATTAAAATCATCAATGGCGAAATGCCGATCGGCATGGGCGGAAGTTTTAACCTCTGTGACGTGCGTGACCTTGCAGCGGGCTGTATCGCAGCAGCCGATAGAGGACGAAAAGGCGAATGTTACATTCTTGGAAATGAGGAAGTAACGTTAAAGAAAATGTGTGAACTGTTAGACAAAGATCTTCACTGTGGCACCTGTAAATTTTATCTGCCGCTCGGATTGGCAAAACTGCTCGCAAAGCAGATGGAGAAAAAGGCAGCGAAAACCGGTGCGAAAGCATTGATGACGACATTTTCTGTCTACAATCTGGAACGCAATAATGCATTTGACTATTCCAAGGCAGAAAAGGAACTGGGCTATCATACAAGAAGCTATGCGGAGACATTGCATGATGAGGCAGTGTGGCTTAGAGCAGAAGGAAAAATTGCATAAAAGGCAGTGAAAAGGAAAAAAGTTTATAACGGAGATTTTTGTGATATGAAAAAAGTATGTGTTGTAACCGGAGGCGGCTCCGGAATCGGTTTTGCAGCTGCAAAAGAGGCAGCAAAAAAAGGGTACTATGTAATGATAGTTGGACGAAATGAAAAAAAACTTGCAGGTGCAGTAGAAGAATTGAGAAAAGACGGATGCGAAGCAGAAGCGTATAGCTGTGACGTTTCAGACAGGGAACACTGCTTTGCGCTGGCAAGGCATGCGGCGGAATGTGGGGCAGTAAAGGCCGTGCTGCATATTGCCGGAATGAGTCCGCATATGGGAGATGCGGAGAAAATCATGCAGGCAAACGCACTTGGAACCGTCAATATCAACGATGCATTTTTTGAAGTGATCGCAGAGGGCGGCTGTGTGATCGACACAAGTTCCACTTCTGCTTACATGGCACCGTCGTTTATTATGCCAAAAAGGGTTTATCCGCTTGCATGTACAGACCGGAAGCTTTTTATGGATAAAATGATGAAAAAAGTAAAAATGTTTCCACGGAAAACAAGAGAGGGTGTCGCCTACAGTATGAGTAAGCATTTTACTATCTGGTTTGCAAAGCAGGATGCAGCACGTTTTGCCAGAAAGAATGCCCGGGTGTTAAGTATTACGCCAGGAAACTTTGAGACACCGCTCGGAAATCTCGAAAAAGAGGAAGCGTCCACCTATCTGAAATTTGCGGCAATCAAGAGAAATGGACTCCCGGAGGAGATTGCACCGCTTTATGTTGCACTGATCGATGAGAGGTTAAGTTATCTGACCGGCACAGACATTCTCTGCGATGGAGGCTGTATCGCAGGCGGAGCCAGTGCCTTTGCGAGATAAAAGTCATAGTAATTAGCCAATCAAATTGAATCAATTGTATTTTTATAAAGAATCCGCTATACTGAAACAGATTTAGTATAGTGGATTTTTTGCATTTGGGAGAACATTTTGATTACAGTAGCAATCGCAGAGGATGAAGCGGCAGTCACAAGGAAGCTGACGAATATGGCGCAGGATGGAAAAACATGGGAGAAGATGAATGCATAAAATGAATGCTAAAAATCCGCAGATTATTGCAATCTGATAGAAAATGTAAAAAACAAATATCGAAAAAATCCTATATATGCTAAGAACACACCACATATTAAATATATGCTGATAGGTCAGGATTTCGGACCGCCTGAAAAGGAAGAGATAAAGGGTACGATTGCAAATGTCCGCAAGATGAATGATGGTATAGATGTGATGTTCCATGAAAATGTAGATTTGGAAGCAAGGGATTCACAGACGGATAAAAATATTGTCGGATACTTTGAACTGCTTGGTAAAAATGAAATTGACAAGAAAAAATATCCAGATTTGTTTTTCTGCAATTGTAATTTGGGCTATCGCAGAGATAAGTATTCTGGAAATATGACCAGAAAGATATTGGCAAATGATGCAGCTGAAATAAAATCATTGATTGACATTATAGAGCCGGAAAACATAATCTGTCTGGGGCTTGATACATCTGTGGTTGTAATACGAACTCTGATTGATAAAAAGTTTTCCTGCAATAGAGTATCTGAACTTATAGGAACTGGAGAACCTTATATTTATGGAGAAACATATATATATCCTGTAGCACATCCGGGGTATTGGGGTACAAGTACAAGAGGGGAAGATAATGTTATTGCAGATTGGATGAGAATTAGAAAATAGGGAGATGCCACAATGCCATTTAAGATTGTCCGCAACGATATAACAAGAGCAGGTGGACTGGGGAAGCTATGCATATCAGTGCACAAAGGAGCAACTGGAAAAATTGATGGAACAGACTGGATGTGAAATAGATAAGATGAATGAATTGGCATCTGAGAAAATCTATGGTATTGTGTTTGTTGAAGAGGTGTAAATCTTTTAGAGACCGGAGAAATTCTGGTCTCTTTATTTCGATTACCACTGTCCAATAAAGCCAAAATGGTTTATACTTTTTATCAAGTGAAAGAAGAAAGCATTAAAAGTAGATTTGATGGCAAAATTATAAAAAGAATGATGGATATACAGTTAGTTACAGAACTTAAAGGTTCACTGCATAATTACGATGGAGGTTTGGCGATTGAAAGAAGAGATTCTGGAAGAATTAAATATTAAAGAAAATCATGAACGAGAATGTAAGCTGGCAGCAGGTGGACTTCCTGAGAGCATATGGGAGACTTACTCTTCTTTTGCTAATACAAATGGTGGCACGATTCTGCTTGGTATTAGGGAATACAGAGATTCTTTTACAGTTGAAGGACTGACAGACAAGCAGATTGTTAAATATCAGAAGGATTTCTGGAGTACTTTAAATGACAGAAATAAGGTGTCAAAGAATATCTTGCTGAATCATCATGTCAGACCTGTGATAGTCAGGGAAAAGAAAATACTCAGAATTGATGTTCCTGCGGCAGACAGACACGATAAGCCGGTTTATATTGGGACAGATCCAATGAAAGGCACTTATAAAAGAGATTATGAAGGTGACTTCCTTTGTGCCGAAGAGGCAGTCCGTGCAATGTTTGCAGATCAGAGAGATGTGTCAGGCGATGTGGAGGTGCTGGAAGAGTTTGGATTAGATGTGCTGAATCAGGATACGATAAAAGGCTATAGAATTATTTTTGAACAGCTTCACAGTGGACATCCTTGGAATGCTTTGGAAAATGATGAGTTCCTTATGAAATTAAGGGCAGCAGCAAAGAATAAGAATGGTACATTATCTCCAACGATAGCAGGACTATTATTCTTTGGAGAGGCTTATCATATTACGGAAGTTTTCCCCAATTATTTTCTGGATTATCGTGAGGAATGCGATGATAAAGCGGTACGCTGGTTATTCCGGACACATTCTAACGAAGGGGATTGGAGCGGCAATATATACGACTTTTTCTGTAAGGTGCGTACAAGAATGGACGATGATATAGCAGTTCCATTTGCAAACAGACGAAATGGATATCGTGTAGACAGAGTGGACGTACACGATGCATTGGAAGAAGCATTGGCAAATGCACTGGCACATGCAAATTATTATGGCAGACGAGGAATTCTTGTTGTTAAAAAGGGTAAGAAACTTAGCATTTCCAATCCCGGTACTATCAGGGTAACAAAAGAAGAATTTTATGCTGGTGGCAATAGTGATCCACGAAATCCGAATATCTTAAAGATGTTTGGTTTTGTAAATGTTGGTGAGCGTGCCGGAAGTGGTGTCGATAAGATTATGACAGCATGGGCAGAACAAAACTGGAAAAAACCGGAATTTGATTTCTCAGAGCGCAGTGACAGGGTAACATTAAAGCTCGAAGTTGGACAAGTGGTATATATTCCGGGGGCTGCTGATATCAGAAATGAAAATACAAATCAGGAAAAAGCAACTGCTGTGTCAAAAGAAGATAAAATACTTGAGTATATCAGGCAGAATGGAAGTATTTCTTCTCAAAAAGCCGCTGATATAGGGGGTTATAAGTCAAAGACAGGAGCTAGAAAATTGCTTGATAAGATGATAGAAAAAGGATTGATTACGAAGATTGGAAATGGACCGGCAACTAAATATGTGATTTAGTGGTCACATTGCTACTTATCGAACACTTTATTGAACACTATCGGACACTTTTGCGGGCTATCGGATACAAAGTGTTCGATAAGTGACCATTTATCGGACACTTATTAGCATAGGCTGAATAAAAATATTTGTGCAGAGACTAACCGCACAAATGGATTAGAAGGTGAAATATGGATTTACAGAACATACAGAATCAATTAAATACAGAATTTGCCAAGTCAGAGACAAGAATCATATTCTGGTTTGATGATAAAGATATTGATTACATAAATGAAAAAGTGTTGGACACAATCAGCAACATGCTGCAGGGAGGGCATCCGAAAGTGGCATAAAATGTATCCAGAAAAGGAACTAAGTCAGGTGCAGCAGGATTATCTTGTAGATGTAATTATGACATGGATTCAAAAGGAAATCGAGGGGCAGGAACATAAAATATGAGTTTTGTCAATACATGCTGGATAATGACATTAATAATTGGATACATCATTATGCGTATAAGCTTGCTGTTGGGAGTAGTATTACTGTAATAATGTTCATATAGAGGTGTGTATTATGGGAAACGAATCAGGTGAATGGATTATGGATAAGGAGGTGCCACAATGCCATTTAAGATTGTTCGCAACGATATAATAAAGGTAAAAGCAGATGTAATCGTAAATACTGCTAATCCAAATCCGATATGTGTAAGTGGCACGGACTTAGCAATATATGAGGCAGCAGGAAAAGAAAAGCTTCTCGCAGAAAGAGCGAATATCGGCAAAATTGCAAGAGGTGATATTGCTGTTACCGGTGCATATAATCTAAAGGCAAAATATATTATTCATACAGTAGGTCCGGTATGGACGGATGGATTGCACCATGAATTTGAAATTCTGGAGAATTGTTATCGTAAACCATTGCAAAAAGCATTGGAACTTAAGTGTGAGAGTATTGCCTTTCCATTAATTTCGACAGGAGTATATGGATTTCCGAAGGAAAAGGCATTACAGATTGCTGTGTCAGTATTCAGCCAGTTTCTTACCGAAAATGAAATTGAAATTATACTGGTAGTGTTTGATAAAAGGTCTTTTCAACTTTCCAGTCAGATTGTAGGTGATATTGATTCTTACATAGATGCTAATTATGTTAGGGAAAGTCATAGAAAAGAATATCCGGTGCGAAGCAGAAGCAACACCCGCATGAGAGAATTGCCAGAGGAAGCGTTCTATGAGGAGATGCTTCCAAGAGAGGCAGAAGATAACTATCCACTGGAGGAAGACACAGGGTTAGCAGAGCCTTGTATGCTGTCAGCAGACATTTCTTTGGAAGATCAGCTTGCAAATATCGGAGTTTCATTTCATGACAAATTATTTGAGCTGATCGACGAATCGCATCTTGATAATAAGGATGTGTGGAAACGGGCAAACCTTGATAGAAAACATTTTTCAAAAATTCAATGTGACCGGAATTATCATCCAAAGAAGAAGACTGTGATGGCACTTTGTATTGCACTGAAGCTTGATCTCGAACAGTCAAGAGATTTACTTGCAAGAGCAGACTGGGCATTTAGTCCAAGTAGTAAGGTGGATCTGATCGTACAGAAGGCTATAATAGATAAGCAGTATGATATTATGCAGCTGAATGTGACATTATTTAAGTATACGAATGAAATTCTTGGAGTATAAATTGCTTACAAGTAAATATTGATTAGTAAATGTTACGTCGGTACTCACATAGTATCGGCGTTTGTTTTTTATCTTAAAAGTGTCGCCCGAACAGCGACCATATAAAGATGCTATTCAATTATACTTATATTGTAACAAAGAAAGAGAGCTGCCGGAGTAATCCGGGGATTGGAGGCATATATGTACGGAGCGATTTTAGGAGATATTATTGGAAGCCCGTTTGAGTTTGACAGAGGTGATAAGACAAAGAACTTTGATTTGTTTAGTGAAGGCTGTGGCTTTACAGATGATTCTGTTATGACAATAGCAGTTGGAGAAGCTCTCCTGGCAGTCGGACCAAAAGCTGCAGTAAAGGAAATTGAAGATGCGGTAGCATCCAATATGCAGGATTGGGGAAAAAGATATCCACATGCAGGTTATGGTGGAAGCTTCAGACATTGGCTTAAAGAAAATAATCCAAAGCCATACGGAAGCTATGGAAATGGTTCAGCCATGAGAGTGTCAGCGGCAGGCTGGCTTTATGATTCAATTGAAAGAACAAGAGAGGTAGCAAGAGCGACAGCAAATGTGACACATAATCATCCTGAAGGTATAAAGGGTGCAGAAGCGACAGCAAGTGTAATATACATGGCAAGGAATGGCTCTTCAAAAGAAGAAATCAAAGAGTATATAGAGAGGGAGTTTCATTATGATCTGAGTAGAACATTGGATAATATCCGACCTTACTACCATCATGTTGAAAGCTGTCAGGAAACGGTGCCGGAAGCAATCATCGCATTTCTGGAATCAAAGGATTTTGAGGACGCAGTGCGTAATGCAGTATCACTTGGTGGAGATACGGATACACTTGGAGCCATTACAGGAAGTATTGCAGAAGCATTTTATGGAATCCCTGCTGTGCTGATTGCAGAGTGTAAAAGTCGGATTGATAAGGGACTGATGACGGATATTCTTGATGAATTTGACCATGTACTTGGCAGCAGGAGCGTTTTTTGAAACAACAGAGGCGATTAAGATGAAGTTTGGAATGAGAACACCGAGTATAAAGAAATCAATAAAGGCAAGAACAACAGGAAAAGCCAAGCGAGCTGTTGTCTTTTTGTTATTTAGGGAATAAATACACTTAAGTGCGTAGAAAATAAAGGAAAGATAGTAATCAAAATAAAAAATGAATTGTTTTTTTGTCACGAAAAATGTATAATAATCGTGACAAATTTAAGGAGCGTGTTGTTATGGCAAGTGGAATTTATGCAGAAATCAAAAAGAGAATATTAGATGCCGAATATGGCGCAGTATTTGTGACATCAGATTTTACTGATATTGCAACAATTACAACAATACGAAAATGTTTAGGTAGACAGGTAGAAGAGAAAGCAATACGAAGAATTATCGATGGAGTTTACGAAAAACCTGTATATAGCAATTTACTTAAGGAATATGTTCCTGCTAATCCGGAAAAAGTAGCCTATGCAATTGCAAGAGGATATCATTGGACAATAGCACCATGTGGAGATGTAGCGTTAAATAAACTGGGATTGTCAACGCAGGTTCCTGTTGTATGGTCCTATATAAGTGATGGTCCATATAGAAAATTTGCATGGGATAATGTTAATATCGAATTTAAGCATAGGACCAACCGTCAGATTTCATTTATGTCAGAGTCAACAACATTGGTAGTAGAGGCTATAAAAACACTTGGAAAAGAGCGAATTGATGAAGGTGTTATTAACAACTTGAAGAATAGAGTTCCTGAGGATAAAAGGAAACAGCTTCTTGAAGAGGCAACTGGCGTAAGTGAGTGGATATACGAAGTAATTAGAAAGGTGTGTTTAGAATAATATGAGAGAAGTTGCAAAGTTACCAGTAAAAGATAGGACTGAACTATTTCAGGCAACGGCAATAAAAATGGGAATGCTACCTAATGTAGTGGAAAAAGACTTTTGGGTATGCTTTATGCTAGACCACCTTTTTCATGATTGCCAATATAAAAAAGCTTTTGTATTTAAGGGTGGAACGAGTCTTTCGAAATCATATCATGTAATAGAGAGATTTTCAGAAGATATCGATCTAATTTTGGATTGGAGAAAAATAATTACTGATGAGGGAAATCCTTGGAGTGAAAGGTCAAAAACAAAGCAGGATCAATTCAATAAGCAAATTAATGCAGAGGCGGCAAAGTTTTATGAAAATGAATTTGTTCCAAAACTCAATAAAGAACTGGAGAAAAAACTAGGGGATGGAGAATGGGTAGAAGTTGATTCAGAAGATGAAATGGTTGTTAATTTCTATTATCCACAGATTTTTGAGAGTGAATATCTTCGTTCCTGCGTAAGATTGGAAATAGGTCCATTAGCTGAATGGATGCCATCACATGAGACTGTAGTAAGTCCTTTTGCAGCTGAGAAATATCCAGATGTATTTACACAGAAAGAGACAAGTGTTTTGACCATAGATGTAGAGCGTACATTTTGGGAGAAACTAACTATATTACATAAAATAGCAAATTTTCCAGAAGGAAAAGTGTTACCAGCAAGATATGCAAGACATTTATATGATGTTTATAATCTAGGTAATTCCTGGGTGAAAGAAAGTGCTTTTGCAAGAAAAGAATTGCTTGAAAAGGATGTTGCATTTAAGCAGAAATTCTATTACGCAAAAAGTGCACATTATGAGACAGCAACATTAAATAGTATTGAGCTTATGCCAAGTGATGGTGTACTTGATGCATTAAAGGCAGATTATAATGCAATGAGGAATATGATATATGGGGAGATACCGGAATTTGAAGAAATATTAAATTATCTGAATGCATTGCAAGAAGAAGTGCATAAGCTTACTGTAAATTAGAAGGTTACAATAACTTGTCCGTTGTGTAACTTTGGTATTATGGCATGGCTTGAAGGAGAGATTGATGAGAATGGAGATCCAGTGAAAAAGAGTTCTAAGTAAAATTCAAGTTTAACAATAGAGAGGAATTATGATACGAGAAATTGAGAATAGAAGAAGTATAAGAAAATACAAGCCGGATCAGGTCTATTGTATTTCCTTCTATATCAACGGGAGTATATAGTTTCCCGGTTGAATTGGCAGCAAAGATTGCAATGCATACAGTTATTTTCGAAGGAAATAAATTTTCTATCGAGGAGGTTGTAGATTGGATCATAAAAAAGAGAGGGGTCTGCTTGAGTATCAGTATAATGCAGATGCATTTGAGGACGTGGGAGAGATTCTGCGTCTTTTTTGTAGTTTTATTGCAATAAAGAACAAAGATTCGACGTGCGAGGGCATACTTTGGGACTCGTAAAATGCTAAGCTATAGCCATCATAAGAAACAAGCATTTAATTTACGAAAAACAGGAGGACAGGACAAAATGGAAAAATTTATTTACTGGATAAAAAGGACACTGCATCATTCAAAACACTGCAACAGCTTATGTATGCTGTGCAAGTATTATGATGAATGTAAAATTGACGGACCGGTATAATATCAGGAGGTAATACTTATGGCAATGTACGACTGGAACCACAACGGAAAAAATGACAGGCAGGACGATTATTTAGAGTATATGATTTACAAGGACTGCACTAATGATAACAATTCAAATACTAATCACAGTTCATATAGCAGCGGCTCATCTTTTGGCATGAATGTGTTTGTAGTAATTGCTGTAATAGTCGTATTTGCATTTATTGGTAATGCTATGGAAGAGAGTACACCCAAATGCATAAAGCCGGGATGTAATAATGAACAGACCCAAAACAGCAGTTACTGTTACTTGCATAAGCCATATTCAGGCGGATATACATCATCAGGAAGCAGCTCATCAGGAAACAGTTCATCAAGCAGTAGCTCATCTTATTCGGATAAATCATATAATAGCAGCTCAGGCTCTGCAGGTTCATCATCAAATGCATATGACGATGACAATAGCGGAAGCTATTCAGGTGGATCAACAGGTAGTTCATCATATCACAGCAGCTCGAGTTCTTATGATTCATATGATGAAGGATATGATGATATCTATATGAATGGTGACTATGATTATGACAGGTACGACAGTGATGATGACTATGCGGCTGGTGTAGATGATGCAATGGATGAGGCTTATGAAGAGTGGTAAAAAGACAGGAGGACACGACAATGAAAGAAATGTATTTTACAATAGCAGGATGCAACCATTATTACGGAAGTGACTACATGGAAAAAGGCATGAAGGTCAAGCTTGTCAAGGAGCCGGACAATGAGTATGACAACGAAGCAATACAGGTAAAGATTAAAGGACTTGGCAAAGTAGGCTACGTAGCCAATAGCCCATACACCGTGAAGGGTGAGTCAATGAGTGCAGGCAGACTGTATGACAAAATCGCAGACAAGGCAAAAGGAAAGATTGTGTTTGTGACAGACGGCGGAGTGATTTGCAAAGTAATCAGTGATGGTAAGGACAAGCCGGTGATTAAAGAGGAAGATAAAGTAAATGATGATAATCTCTAAAAAGACTGTATGACACAAGTACTATGTGGTAAAATAATAAGCAGGACACTGAGGAGGTACATATGAATTATCTGGTAATCGATTTGGAAATGTGCAGGGTAAAGAAGCTCTATAGAAAAACATATAAATACGCCAGTGAAATAATACAGATTGGCGCAGTTCTCTTAGATGAAGGATTCAACAGAATAGCCACAATGTGCGAGTATGTAAATCCTGAATACGGCGTGCTGGACAATTTCATAGAGAGCATGACAGGCATAAAAAACCGCGATATCAAACAGGCTCCGGAGCTGACAGAGGCACTTGAGCATCTGACAGACTGGCTTGGAGACAGGGAGTACAAGGTCTATGCCTGGAGTGACTCTGACAGAACACAGATACTGCATGAGATAAAAGCAAAGAATATAGAGAGCGCAAAGATAGATGACTTTATGAAAGCAGACCGTTGGATTGATTACCAGGATGTGTTTAAGAAGCGATTTGATTTAGACAGATGCTACAGCTTGGAGGATGCACTTGAAAGTGCAGAGATAGAGCCGGAAGGCAGATTCCATGATGGACTGGACGATGCAGTAAATACCGGAGCACTGATAAAGAAGCTGGAGCTGAATC